>Ga0308171_1000101_pt1 | contig 271395 bp, 245 predicted proteins | sample PhyGR1_FD_202135 | JGI IMG/M metagenome (GOLD analysis project Ga0308171, IMG submission 202135) | Phyllosphere microbial communities from UC Gill Tract Community Farm, Albany, California, United States - DLSLSG.R1 | ecosystem: Host-associated > Plants > Phyllosphere > Unclassified | place...
TCGTGGCCGCGCCATGGTGCGGGTAAACGACGGTCTCGCCAACCTCAAAAAGCATGGAGTTATGTCCTTTCGGCAACATCCAGGATACCACAGGCAGTCATACGCTAAGGTTCCGCCCTCCCGGCCGGCACCTCCTCCTCCCGCGCGCATCTCGCGCGCGTGACCCACCTCCGCACGCGCGCACGAGCCGACCGCAGCGTGCCGACCCCGTAGGATGGGGGCGTGCCGTCTGTCGTCCTGGGAGGATCCGTGAAATCGCGCCTGATCGCGTCCATCGCCGTAGGTGCCGCCGTCGTGCTCGGCACGACGGGTTGCAACATCCTCGCGCCGCAGGCGACGACGATCGACTACTCCGCCTCTGACGGCGTCAACGTCCCCGCGGCCTCCGGCCCGCTCGACGTGCGCAACGCGCTGATCGTGGCCGACGAGGACGGCGAGATCGGCAACTTGGTCGCCGCCGTCGTCAACTCCACGACCCAGCCCCAGACCCTGCGCGTCGAGGTCGGCGAAGGCTCCTCGGCGGTCCGCGCCTCGGTCAACGTCCCGGCCAGCAGCACCCTGAGCCTCGGCGATCTCGCCAATGGCGTGGAGCCCCTCCGCCTCGAGGGCATCGATGCCGTTCCCGGCTCCACGATCCCCGTCTACTTCCAGTCCGGCGACGGCGAGGGCGCTCTCATGCAGGTGCCCGTCCTCGACAGCGCCGTCCAGTACCTCAGCACGCTCGCGCCGACCCCGTACCCGACGGTCACGGCCACGCCGATGCCGCTGCCGAGTTCGACGTCGACGCCCAGCGTCCCGACGCCGACTCCCACGCCGTAACCGGTCGACTCCTCGATCAACGAAGAAAGCGCCGACGGTTCCCCGTCGGCGCCTTCCTCGTTTGTCGCCTCAGGACTCGAAGCGGTATCCGAGCCCTCGAACGGTGACGAGCATCGTCGGCTCGCTCGGGCTCTGCTCGATCCGCGAGCGGATGCGCTTGATGTGCACGTCGAGCGTCTTGGTGTCACCGAAGTAGTCGGTCCCCCACACGCGGTCGATGAGCTGCCCGCGCGTCAGCACTCGGCCGGCGTTGCGCATGAGGACCTCGAGGAGCTCGAATTCTTTCAGCGGCATGTTGATCTCCGCGCCGTCCACCGCCACCGTGTGCCGGTCGATGTCGAGGGTCACGCGGCCCCCGCTGAGGACGCGGTCATCGAGGTCGGCGTCATCCGGTGTCCGGCGCCGCAGGACCGCGCGCATGCGGGCGAGGAGCTCTCGCGTCGAGTACGGCTTCGTCACGTAGTCGTCGGCGCCGAGCTCGAGACCCACCACGATGTCGACCTCGGAGTCCTTCGCGGTCAACATGATGATGGGCACGTGCGACGACAGACGGAGCTGACGGCAGACCTCGGTACCCGGCATGCCCGGCAGCATCAGGTCGAGCAGCACGATGTCGGCGCCGCGGTCGTGGAAGGCCGACAGGGCGAGCGCGCCGTCCTCGGCGATCTCGACCTCGTACCCCTCTCGCCGCAGCAGATAGGCCAGCGGGTCGGCGAGGTCCGGCTCGTCCTCGACGATCAGAACGCGGGTCATACGGGGTCTCCGTTCATGGGGGCGGGACGTGGGACGGAAGCAGCCTTACGGCCCTTGCGTCCCGACTTCGCGCGGGCGGGTTCGAGGTCGGGTGCCTCGGACAGGGGCAAGCGGATGGTGAAGGTCGATCCGCGGTCGGGACGCGACCACAGCCGCACCTCGCCGCCGTGGCGCTGCACGGCGTGCTTGACGATCGACAGGCCGAGCCCGGTTCCCCCGGTGCGGCGCGAGCGCGCCTGATCGGCGCGGTAGAAGCGCTCGAACACCCGATGCTGATCGGCCTCGGGGATGCCGATGCCGCGGTCGGTGACCGCGATCTCCACGACCGTGTCGTCGAGCTTCACCCCGACACCGACCTTCGAGCCGCTCGGCGAGTAGGCGATCGCATTGGCGACGAGATTGCCGAGCGCCTCGGTGAGGATCTGCGGCTCTCCGCGCACCCACAGCCCTTTGGTGCCGCCGCGCACGACGGTCACCTGTGCGGAATCCGCGGCCACCGCATACGCCTCGACCGCCGAGGTCACGACTTCGTCGATCGAGACGTCGCGGACGTCGCGCAGCTCATCGGACGCCTGGAGGCGGGACAGGCTCAGGATGCGATTGACCAGAGCACCCAACCGTGTGACCTCCGCCTGCAGGCGCGAGGAGAAGTAGCGCACCTGCTCGGGGTCGTCGGCGGCGGACTCGATCGCCTCGGCCAGCAGGCTCACCGCGCCCACCGGGGTCTTCAGTTCATGACTGGTGTTCGCCACGAAGTCGCGGCGCATCTCCTCGACGCGCTCGCGTTCTGTGATGTCGCGCAACACCAGCAGCGCCAGCCGCGGCGAGATCGGCGTGGCCCGCACCGCGACCAGGCGCGGCTCGGCGGGAGCGGCGCCCCGACGCAGACGGAGGTTCTCGCTTACCGACGCCCCGGAATCGCGTGCCGCGCGGGCGACCCGGCGGAGCTCGTCGCTCGCGATCACCTCCCCGGCGACAAGACCGAACACCCCGGCAGACGAGGACAGCGCCAGCACCGTCGACGACATGTCGCACACGAAAGCGGGGTCGTCCATCGCGCCGAGCATGGCCTCGACCCCTTCGGGGAGGTCCACGGTCGCCTGCGCGAGCGAACGATCCCTCGCTCGCAGGGCGCCGACCACGAGGCCGACGATGCCGCCCCCGAGCAGAAGCCCGATGAGGAGCGCGAGCAGCGAGAGCTGCGGTGGTTCCATGTCACCAGAGTAAAGGCGAGGTCACGGCGTCACCGGCCGTTCAGGCGGGGGATGCCGAAGCCGAACGTTACTATTCACTGTCACGGCACCGTTCGTTCATCTTCGCTGGAAACAATCCCCGGAGGTAGCGGGACGTCCCTGTGCCGTGCCGCCGACGGAAGGTACCGCGATGCGCGAAGTATTCCACCAGTCCCTCGAGGACGTTCAGGCCCGCCTGGTCGAGATCGCCGACCTGGTGACGGTCGCGATCGACCGCGCCACGCGCGCGTTCGGCACGAGCGACGTCTCGCTGGCCGAAGAGGTCATCGAAGCCGACGCGATCATCGACGAGAAGGCCGTCGCCCTCGACGAGCTCGCCATCGAGATCCTCGCCCGCCAGCAGCCAGTCGCCCGTGACCTGCGCATCGTCGTGACGGCGCTGCGCGTGAGCGCGTCGCTCGAGCGCATGGGCGACATGGCCGAGCACATCGCGCAGCTCGCGCGGTCCCGCTTCCCCGAGCGCGCGATCCCCAAGGGTCTCAAGACCACGTTCACCCGCATGGGCGAGCTCGACGTCGAGGTGGCGCGCAAGCTCGCCGAGCTGCTGCGCACGCAGGACCTGCGCATCGCCGAGGCGATCCGCGACGCGGACGACGACATCGACGAACTGCACGTCAGCGTGTTCGAGAAGGTCCTCGGCGACTCGTGGAAGGGCGAGGCCACGGCAACGGTCGACGCCACCCTCGCGAGCCGCTATCACGAGCGCTTCGCCGACCACGCGGTGTCCGTCGCCAAGAAGGTCGTGTACCTCGCGACGGGCGACTGGGCCGGCGCGGACGAAGAGTCCGAGCCCAGCCCGGTCATCTGATCGCAGAACGAAGGAGGGGTGGATGCCGATCGGCATCCACCCCTCCTTCGTTGCGGCGTCAGTGCTTGTTGCCCTGCGCGGCCACGGCCGCGGCCCCGGCGGCAGCAGCCTCGGGGTCGAGGTACTCGCCCGGGCCGAGGGGCTTGAGGTCGTCGTCGAGGCGGTAGACGAGCGGGATACCCGTGGGGATGTTCAGCTCCGCGATGTCGGCGTCGCTGATGCCCTCGAGGTGCTTCACGAGGCCGCGCAGCGAGTTGCCGTGCGCGGTGACGAGCACGGTCTTTCCCTCCCGCAGGTCGGGAACGATGTCGCTGTGCCAGTACGGCAGCATGCGGTCGATGACGATCTTCAGCGACTCGGTGTCGGGCACCTCGCCGTCAATGCCGACGTAGCGCGGGTCGCCGACCTGGCTGTACGGGTCGTCGGCGGGCAGCGGCGGCGGCGGCACGTCGAACGAACGGCGCCACAGCATGAACTGCTCGTTGCCGAACTCCTCGAGCGTCTGAGCCTTGTCCTTGCCCTGCAGGGCACCGTAGTGGCGCTCGTTCAGGCGCCACGAGCGCTTGACGGGGATCCACAGACGGTCGGCCGCGTCGAGCGCGATGTTCGCGGTCTGGATGGCCCGGCTGAGCACCGAGGTGTGCAGCACGTCCGGCAGGATGCCGGACTCGGCGAGCAGCTCGCCGCCGCGCTTCGCCTCGGCCTTGCCCTGGTCGGTGAGTCGCACGTCGACCCAGCCGGTGAACTGGTTGGTCTTGTTCCACTCGCTCTGCCCGTGGCGGAGGAGGATCAGCGTGTGAGGCATGACTCCATGCTAGCGAGGACCACGGACAGACCCGGAGCCGGGACTGGCATCATGGCGGACGTGACTTCCTCCCCCGTCGGCCGCCCGACCCGCGGCACGACCGGGACGAACCGCCTGCGCCGGATCGATCGCTGGATCGCTCGGCATCCGGTGCTCCGCCGCGCCGACGACCCGCTCGTAGTCGACCTCGGCTTCGGGGCCAGCGCCGTCACTCCGCTCGAGCTTCTCGCCCGCTTACGGAGCCAGAGGCCGGATGCCGAGGTCCTCGGGCTCGAGATCGACCCCGAACGCGTCGCCCGGGCGCGCGAGCAGTCCGTCGGGGTGGAGGGCGTGTCTTTCGCCCGCGGCGGCTTCGAGGTCCCCGTCCCCGGGGCGCGTCGGCCGGCCGTCATCCGAGCCCTCAATGTACTGCGGCAGTACGACGAGTCCGACGTCGCCGAGGCGTGGGCGCTGATGTGCGCGCGACTGCAGGCTGACGGCATCCTCGTCGAGGGCACATGCGATGAGATCGGACGGATCGCGACCTGGATCGAGGTGGGAGCGGATGCCGTGCCCCGAAGTCTCACGATCTCACTACGCCTCGCCGAGCTGGACTCCCCCTCGATCGCGGCCGAGCGCCTGCCGAAAGCGCTGATCCACCGCAACATCGCGGGCGAGCGGGTGCACGAGTTCGTGGCATCCCTCGATCGCGAGTGGACGAGGGCCGCTGCGGTCGCGCCCTTCGGGCCCGTGCATCGCTGGCGGACCGCGATGCACGCCCTCGCCGACGGCGGCTGGCCGCTCGTCCGGCGCGACCGATGGCGGCTCGGCGAGGTCGGCGTGGCCTGGGACGCGGTGGCACCGCGCTGAGGGGCGCGCGCGTCAGATGCGCGGGAGCAGAGCGCGGGCCTCGGCCGACGGCATCCCCGCGGCGACCAGCAGATCGACGGCGAGCGGTCGCATCGCGGCCACGAGGTTGAGCTCCCCGATCCCGCCGTCCGGGAGGAGAGCCGCGGGGTCGAGGCGTCGGGTGACGGCGACGAGAGCGGCGCGCGCCGCCGGTTCGAGAGAGATGTCGTCGAGACTGTCGCAGACCAGGGACGCCCCGCGCGCCAGCTCCGCGAGGAGGTCGGCGGGAACCGGTCGGGCGTGGCCGTCGGCGCAGAGGTAGGCCGTGCGCCGCGCGACCACGCGCAGGTTTCGGGTCGCCAGGTCGAGGGCCTCGCGCACGCGCGCGTGCCTCTGCAGCTCGGTGCGCTGGCGGCGGAGGAAGGGCGAAATACGAGCGACCTCCTGCCCTGACTCGAGGGATCCGCTCCACGCGTCGACGTACGTCTGCAGCGACCGCGCACGCTCGAGGCCGCGCTCCGCGCGTGCCCTGTCGCCCTTGCGGAGTGCCCGCACGATCGTCGTCATGGCCACGTCGAGCGCGTCGAATAGCTCGTCGGCGTCGCGCAGCTCCGTGCGGCGCAGGGTCCGCGGGATGAGGGCGGTCACGATGAGGGCCGCCACTCCCCCGACCGCGCCGTCCACGAGCCGCAGGAACGGCACGCCGGAAACGAGGACGAGGGCGATGAGCGACTGCACGACCGCCGCGAGCGCGAAGCCGGGCTGCGGCGAGAGGAAGCGCGCGGCGAGGAGCGTGACCGTCATCGCGAGCGCGATCTGCCACCACCCCGCACCCGCGACCAACAGGACGAGCTCGGCGATGAGGATGCCGACGAGCATTCCGGCGACGGTTTCGGCGACGCGCCAGGGTCGCGCGTCGCGGACGAGCCCCAGGCTCGACACGGTCACGGTGGCTGCGAGCAGCGGAATGCTGTGTCCCAGCACGAAGTGCGCGAAGCAGTAGGCCGCGGTCGCCGCGACGACGATCTGGGCGATCGCCGGCAGGGACTCGCGTACCCGGGCGCTGCGCCGAGCGAGGGCCACGCGCCATCCCGGCCGGGACACCGCCACCCCGACGGTGGTGGTCGAGGAGTCGTCCGCGGTCATTCCGCGGCGCGACGGCGTCCGAGGCGCGGGAGCCGCGGAATCGAGGCCGTGGCACCCGCATCCGCGGGGACGACGGTCTCCTGCGCGGCGGCCAGCGGGCCGTCGGCGGTGTCGACGACGAGCGGGACACCCTCAGGAGCGTTGCGCTTGATCAGCGCCAGAGCGATCGGCCCCTCTTCATGGTGCACCGCGACCGAGGTGATGGTCCCGATCACCGTCTCTCCGGCGCGCACCTCGTCCCCACGCTGCGGGAGGACGTTGTCGCTGCCGTCGAGCTGCAGCGCGACCACGCGCCGCGGGGGGTGGCCGAGGTTGTGCACCTTCGCCACCGTCTCCTGGCCGCGGTAGCAGCCCTTCGACAGGTGGACTGCGGTGCGCAGCCAGTCCATCTCGTGCGGCAGCAGCCGCTCGTCGGCGTCGACCCCGACCCGCGGACGCCAGGCGGCCACACGGAGCGCCTCCACGGCGTCGAGGCCTGCCAGCGAGACCTCGCCGCGCACGGCGGCGTCGATGACCCGGTCGAACTCCGCGGCATCCAGGATCGCTTCGGCCCAGTCGCGGTCGGCACCGGGGTGCGGTTCGACGCGCGCGTACGCCCAGCCCCCGGGCGAGACGTCGGGCCACGGGTCGACCCAGAGCGGCGCGACGGCCGACAGAGACGACACGGCGTCGCGCGTGCCGCCCACGACGAAGAGATCGTCGGAGCGGTCCTTCACCTCGACGCGCAGGCGGAACCGCATGCGCGTCAGCCACCCGGCGAGCGCCTCGGCGTCGGTCGCGTCGACGATGAGCCAGGCGGTCTCGCTGTCGTCGACGACGGAAGCGGCGTGTTCGACGCGCCCCTGCGGATCGAGGATGAGCATCTCCGTCGACACGCCCGGGGCGAGGTGCGTCAGCGCCTGCGACGAGAGCGAGTCGAGCCAGCTGCGCCGGTCTTCGCCGCCGACCGAGATCACACGACGGTCGCCGAGGGGGGCGAGAGCGGCGCCGGATGCCAAGCGCCGCTGTTCCGCGACAGGAGAGCCGACGTGACGGAGGCCGCGATCGTCGATGACGGCGCCGGGCACATCGGAGAGCGTGGCCACGGTCATTCCGCCCGAGCGAGCCGCGCCGAGGCGTGCGAGCCCAGCTCCCGCCCGAGGGCCGCGATGTCCCACGCCCAGAGAAGGTGGTTGTCGACGAGACCGTACAGGCGCGTGGCCGCGGTGTACGGCTTCGCGCCGGCCGTGCGCACGACGGCGTCGGTGGCGAGGTCGATGCGTGGACCCTTGACCTGGCCGACGTAGAGCTCGAGCACGCCGTCGGAGTGCACGAGGCTCACCTCGAGGTCGAACCCGCCGTCGCTGTTGCGAAGAGTCTCGACGTCGCCCGCCGAGCGGACGACCGCGGGGTCGGCCGGCGGCAGCAGAGCCGGACCGGCATCCGCGCCGGTCGACGGCCGGGCGATGCGCCAGTACCCGATCTCGGAGACCAGCGGGCGCCGCTCTTCCCCGTCGAGAAGCCAGGCGTCCGCCGAATAGTTGAGGAAGTCGCCGCCGTCGTGGCTGAAGCTCACGCGATGCGCGAACTCGCCCGAGTACGACCGGCCGGCCGCCTCGTAGTCGATGACCCCGGTGCCCTCCCAGACGCCGAGGAGCCACGAGAGCGGGACGAGGTCGGCGGGAAGATCCGTCGGAATCTCGATCACGAGATGCCGATCAGCGCTGGCCGCGGTAAAGGTTCCAGATGACCGTTCCCGACACGAAGGCGATCGCCAGCGACGCCAGGCCGAGAAGTCCCACGAAGAACAGTTCGAGCGCGAGGAGATTCATACCCCAACTCTAGCGGGGAACGATGGCCGCCAGTCCGAAGCCGGCCGTGATGAGCCCCAGGACGACGAGGGCTCCGAGCACGCTCGCGGCCATCCGCTGGATGAAGGCCTGCGACCGGCCGTACCAGAGCTGGATCGCGAACGCCGCGATGACGCATCCGCCCAGCGCCACGGTGACCCACTGCGCCCGCGCGTGCGCCGGAACCAGGATGCCGATGACGACACCGGCGATGACGGCCAGGACCCAGACGGCGATCACACCGCCGTAGGTACGGCGCGGTACGAGGTCGGGCGTCGACATGCCTCCATCATTGCCCACGCGGCGACGCGGCGCACGTGAGAAGGGGCGGGTACGGCGTCGTGTCGCGGCTCACCCTAAGATGGGCGGGTGTGCGGCAGCCCGCACTGGGAGGACCGTGTGGCTCAACTTCTCGTTCTCAGCTCCGCCCCCGGCGGCGGTGCCGTGCTGCCTGCGCTCGAACTTCTGAGCCACCGGGTACGGCAGATTCCGGCCGAACCTGCGCAATTGGTCAACGCTCCCAGCGCCGACATCGTCTTCGTCGACGCGCGCTTCGACCTCGTCGGCGCGAAGTCGCTGTGCAAGATCCTCACGACCACGGGCATCGAGGCTCCCCTCATCCTCGTCATCACCGAGGGCGGGCTCACCGCCGTCTCGACCGACTGGGGCATCGACGACGTCGTGCTGGTCGGAGCCGGTCCCGCCGAGATCGACGCCCGCATCCGCCTTGCCATGGGGCGGCGCAGCGCCGACCAGGTGTCGACGCGCATCCAGACCTCCGGGATCACGATCGACGAGTCCTCGTACTCGGCGAAGGTGCACGGCAAGCCGCTCGACCTCACGTACAAGGAGTTCCAGCTCCTGCACTTCTTCGCGACCCACCCGTCGCGGGTGTTCACGCGCGAGCAGCTGCTGAGCGAGGTCTGGGGATACGACTACTTCGGCGGCACGCGCACCGTCGACGTGCACGTGCGCCGCCTGCGCGCCAAGCTCGGTGACCTCGAGCAGCTCATCGGCACGGTGCGCAACGTCGGCTACCGCTTCAACGTCTACGAAGACGAGCAGCCGCCCGTGGCATCCACTCCCGTCTGAACACCCCCTCCGGCAACGCCGGTACCGCGTGTTCACTCCCGTGTCACCGACCCCTGCAATGATGTGGGGATGATGGAACACGACGTGCTCGACGCGGGCCTCGGCGATGCGGACGACGACGACTTCGACGAGGCGATCGAGGCCGAGGACGACCAGCTTCCCGACCACCGATACCTCGACCGCGAAGTCAGCTGGCTCGCCTTCAACCAACGTGTGCTCGAGCTCGCCGAAGACCCGACGGTCCCGGTGCTGGAGCGCGCGAACTTCCTCGCGATCTTCGCCAGCAACCTCGACGAGTTCTTCATGGTGCGCGTCGCCGGTCTGAAGCGCCGCATCATCACCGGGCTCGCCGTGCCGACCAACGTCGGTCGCGCCCCGCTGGACGTCCTCGCCGACATCTCGGCGGAGGCCCACCGTCTCCAGCTGCGGCACGCCGCGGCGTGGACCGAGAAGGTCCGTCCCGCCCTCGCCGACGCCGGCATCGAGGTCGTCACGTGGGACTCGCTCGACGAGCCGACGGCCGAGCGACTGACGGAGTATTTCCAGCGCAACGTCTTCCCGGTCCTCATGCCCCTCGCGGTCGATCCGGCTCACCCGTTCCCCTACATCTCCGGCCTGTCACTGAACCTCGCGATTCGCATCCGCAACGCGCGGACGGGTCGCCAGGAGTTCGCACGCCTGAAGGTGCCCCCGATGCTGCCGCGTTTCGTCGAGGTCCCGAGCAACGGCTCGGGCGTGCGCTATCTCCCCCTCGAGGAGCTCATCTCCAACCACCTCGGGGATCTGTTCCCGGGCATGGAGGTGCTCGATCACCACGCGTTCCGGCTCACCCGCAACGAAGACATGACGATCGAGGAAGACGAGACGGAGAACCTCATTCAGGCCCTCGAGGCCGAGCTCCTGCGTCGTCGCTTCGGCCCGCCGATCCGCCTCGAGATCACCGAGGACATGGACGACGTCACGCGTTCGCTCCTGCTGAGCGAACTCGATATCACCGAGCAGGAGGTCTATCGCCTCCCCGGAGCGCTCGACCTGCGCGGACTGTTCGACCTGTCGCGCATCGACCGTCCCGACCTCCACTACCCGCCGCACGTGCCGAAGACGGCCCTCGCCTTCCAGCCGCCCGAGCAGAACGGGCGAGCCGACCTGTTCGGTGCGATCCGCAAGGCGGACGTGCTCGTTCACCACCCGTACGAATCCTTCGCGACGAGCGTGCAGGCGTTCCTCGAGCAGGCGGCGCGTGACCCGCACGTGCTCGCGATCAAGCAGACGCTTTACCGCACCTCGGGCGACAGCCCCATCGTGCAGGCCCTGATCGACGCGGCCGAGGCCGGCAAGCAGGTGCTCGCCCTCGTCGAGGTCAAGGCGCGCTTCGACGAAGCCAACAACATCGTCTGGGCGCGAAAGCTCGAGAAGGCCGGCGTTCACGTGGTCTACGGTCTCGTGGGGCTCAAGACGCACTGCAAACTCGCGCTCGTCATCCGCGAGGAGGAGGGGCGACTCCGCCACTACAGCCACGTCGGCACGGGAAACTACAACCCGAAGACCAGCCGCATCTACGAGGACTTCGGACTCTTCACGATCGACGACCAGGTCGGCCGCGACCTCACGCGCTTGTTCAACGAGCTGAGCGGCTACGCGATCGAGAAGAAGTTCAAGCGGCTCCTCGTCGCCCCGCTGCACCTGCGCAAGGGGCTGCTCCGGCACATCGAGAAGGAGCGCCGCAACGCTCTCGAGGGCAAGCCCGCACGCGTGCGGATCAAGGTCAACTCCATGGTCGACGAAGAGATCATCGACGCGCTCTACCGAGCCAGCCAGGCGGGCGTCCCCGTCGAGGTGTGGGTGCGCGGCATCTGCTCCATCAAGCCCGGCGTGCCCGGCATGAGCGAGAACATCACGGTGCGCTCGATCCTCGGCCGCTACCTCGAACACTCGCGCATCTTCTCGTTCGCGAACGACGGCGACGAGCAGATCTACATCGGCAGCGCCGACATGATGCACCGCAACCTCGACCGCCGCGTCGAAGCGCTCGTGCGGGTCGTCGACCCGAGCCAGCTCCAGGAGCTGTCGACCCTGTTCGACCTCGCGATGGACGACGGCACGATGTCGTGGCATCTGGGGTCCGAGGGCGAGTGGGTCCGTCACAGCGTCGATGCCGAGGGCGCGCCTCTCGTGGACCTGCAGGAGCACACGATGTCGCGCGTGCAGCGCAAGCGGCGCGCTCGGGCGGCACGGTGACGGAAACCGCCGTCTACGCGGCAGGTGGGGTGGTCTGGCGCGAGATCGACGGCAAACTCCGCGTCCTGCTGATCCATCGCACCAAGTACCGCGACATCACGCTCCCCAAGGGCAAGGTCGACCCCGGCGAGACCCTGGCCGAGACCGCCGTGCGGGAGATCCGCGAGGAGACCGGCATCCGGGTCGCTCTCGGCGTGCCCGTCGGCGTCTCTCGATACCGGATGCCGAGCTCGCGCACGAAGATCGTCCACTACTGGGCGGCCGAGGCCTCGGACGCCGCGGTGCGCACGTCGAGCTTCGTGCCGAACAAGGAGGTCGCCGCGATCGAGTGGATGAGCCTCAAGAAGGCGCGAAAGCACTTGAGCTACCCCGTCGACCTCGAGATCCTCGATGAGTTCATCCGGCTGGTCGATGAGAAGGCCCTCCCGACCTTCCCGATCATCGCCCTGCGCCACGGCAAGGCCCGTCCGCGCGACGAGTGGGAGGGCCCGGATGCCGAGCGCCCCCTCACCCCGCGCGGACGCCGGCAGGCGAACGCCATCGTCGGTCCGCTGCTCGCCTTCGGGGTCCGCCGGATCGTGTCGAGCCCCGCGGAGCGGTGCGTCCGCACGGTGACACCGCTGTCGCAGGCACTGGCGGCGAGGATCCAGACGACCGCGGACATCAGCCAGGACGCCTGGGAAGAGGGGCGAGCCGACGTCCGCACCGCCGTGGGCGAGCGGGTGCGCGCCCGCAAGCCCGTCGTGCTCTCGAGCCACGGCCCCGTGCTGCCGGCGATCATGCACGAACTCGCTCTGGCGACGGGGACCATGCGGGGGTCGTACCTCGGCAGTTCCTCGGCGCTCGAGACGGGGGCGTTCTCCGTGGTCCACGTCCCCCTTCACCACCCCGGGGCGGGCATCGTCGCCATCGAGACCCACGAGCCGCCGGTGTGACGCTCCCCCGGGGTGTGCGCGTCGCATGGGGTGAGGTCGCCGACGCGGCATCGCGCCGTGAGGTGTCGCGGGCGCTGCTGTCGGAACTCCTCCCGGCGGCGCGGCTGTCCTCGCGCTGCGCGCGGTGCGGCGGTGAACACGGTCGCCTGCGTGTTTCGGGCGTGGATGCCGCGGCATCCGTGTCCTACGCGGAAGGCTGGGCGGTGGTCGCGACGCTCGAGGGTGATGGACGCGTGGGGGTCGACGCCGTCTCCGGCCAGGCCTCGGGCCTGGACCGCGTCTTGCCCGGTGCCGATGCGCGAGCGTGGGCACGCGTCGAGGCGGTGGTGAAAGCCGACGGACGTGGGCTCGACATCGATCCCGCGCGCGTTCGGGTGACGGCACGAGAAGACGGAGCGTGGAGCGCCACCATCGACGACGGACTCACGCTCCACGGGTACGACGTCGCGGGGCCGGATGGGGTCGTCGTCGCTGTCGCGGTGCTCCCCGCAACCCCGGTGACGGACCGTCGTCGCCCGTCACCAGCCGAGCCGTAGACGTCATGAGCGGAGGACGAGGGGCGAACGGAGGAGGCGGAACCGCGACCGGGTCCTCCCCCTGCCCCTGATCCTCCGCTCCTCACATGTGAGCCGCCCAGGCGCCAGCCGTGCACGCGTCCGGGCAAGATGCGTCAGCGCAACGCGGGCAACGCGCGGCTGTCGATCCAGGCCGACAGCAGGGCCGTGGCATCCGCTCCCCCGGTCCGCTCCACGGCGGCACGGAAGTCGTCGGTCGTGACGAGAGCGTGGCGGTGGTCGGCCGTCCACGAACGCAGGAGCGCGAAGAACGCCTCGTCTCCCACCGTCCGGCGCACCGCGTGCAGGGCCAGGGCTCCGCGCTTGTAGACGCGGTCGTCGAACATGTCGTCGGGTCCGGGATCCACGAGGAGGAGGTCGCGGGGCTTCGCGGCCAGGCGCGTGTAGTTCTCGTCGACGCAGGCGTCGACGGACGGGCCGCCCGAGGCATCCGACCACAGCCACTCGGCGTAACAGGCGAAGCCTTCGTTGAGCCAGATGTCGCTCCACGCCGCGATCCCGACGCTGTTCCCGAACCACTGGTGGGCGAGCTCGTGGGCGACGAGGCGCTGCGCGGCGGGGACGAGGTGGTTCATCCCGAAGACCGCGAGACCCTGGGCCTCGAGCGGGATCTCGAGCTCGTCCGCGGTGACCACGAGGGTGCAGGTCTCCTGCGGGTACGGCCCGAACAGGCGGTCGAACACGCGCAGCATCTCGGGGACCCGCGCGAAAGCTCGATCGGCCGCGGCCGTCAACGTCGGCGGGGCGGTCACGCTGACCGGGGGGACGACGTCGACGCCACTCCCCGCCAGCTGCTGCGTGCGATAACGCCCCACGTGGACGGCGGCAAGGTAGGTCGCGGTGGGGACGTCCGACGTGAAGGTCGCGGTGGTGCGGCCACCGCGCCGCGTCACGGGCCCCGGGACCCCGGTGGCGGCGACCGTGTATCCGTCGTCGACGGTGATCTGCAGGCGCATGCGCGCGCGATCGTCAGGCCGGTCATTGCAGGGGAACCAGGTCGGCGCGCCGGTCGGCTGCCCCGCGACGAGGGCACCGTCGGTGAGCTCCTCCCAGCCGACGGTTCCCCAGCGCGAGCGCCGCGGAGCGGGCGACCCGGCGTAGGCGACCTCCACGGTGAAGGACGTGCCCGCGGCGAGCGCGACCGGCGGAGTGACACGCAGGGCGCGGGGGCCGCTCACGTGGCGCGCCGTCGCGCCGTCGACCTTCACGCGCGTCGCGCGGAGTCCGACGAGATCGAGCGTGAACGCGGTGAGCGGCTGCCGTGCGACCGCGGTGATCGTCGCCACGCCCTCGAGCCGGTTGGTGCGCACGCGATAGCCGAGCGCGAGGTCGTACTCCTCGACGTCGTAGGACGGATCGCCGCTCTGCGGGGCGTACGGATCGGCGCTCACGTCGTCGACTGGTACGCGCGGACCTTCACCGCACGCCACGGGCCGATGGGGTTTCCGCTCCAGCGCGAGCCGACCGGAACGGTCTCGCCGCGCATCACGAGAGACGCCGGCCCCACGGTGGCGTGGGCTCCGAGCGTGGATGCCGGCAACACCACGCTGTGCGGACCGAGGGTCGCCCCAGGTTCCAGCTCGACGGTGTCCATACTCATGATTCGATCATGGAACAGATGCGTCTGAACGACGCATCCGCGGTTGACGGTTGACGCGTCGCCCAAAGTCACCAAGTCGGGCTCGGGCAGCCAGTAGCTCTCGCACCACACTCCCGCACCGATTTTCGCACCGAGGCTGCGAAGCCACACGGCGAGAGCCGGTGTGCCGGAGGCGGCGCGGGCGAACCAGGGCGCCGCGACCATCTCGGTGAAGGTGTCCGACACCTCCGTCCGCCAGACGAAGCTTGACCAGAGGGGCTGCTCGCCCGCGCGGATGACCCCGACGATCGCCCATTTCGCCGCGGTCGACACCCCCGCCGCGACCGCTCCGGCGGCGAGCATGACGACGCCCGAGAGCAGCAGCGTCCACACGGGCCCGACCGCGTCCCACAGGGCAGCGAGCGCGAACAGCACCCCGAGACCGATGCCGCACGTGACCACCACGGGCACGAACCGGCCGAGTTCCCACAGCGTGCGCGCGAGGCGCAGGCCCGGCGTCGGCTGGTACGTGCGCGACTCGTCGCCCTCCGCGGACAGGCGCCGCAAGCGCACCGCCGGTGAGCCGAGCCAGGACGACCCCGGCTTCGCCTTGAGCGGAGCGGCCGAGAGCACCGCCACGAGACCGTCGCGCGGCACTCGGTGTCCGGGAGCCGCCATGCCCGAGTTGCCGAGGAACGCGCGCTTGCCGATGCGGACCGGACCGAGACGCAGCCACCCGGCGCGCAACTCGTAGGGCGCGACCATCGTGTCATCCGCGAGGAACGCCCCGTCCTCGATGCGCGCCATCGAGGGGATGAGCAGAACCGTGGATGCCTCGACGTCCCGGCCCACGCGCGCGCCGAGCAGCCGTAGCCACACGGGGGTGAAGAGCGAGGAGTACAGGGGGAAGAGGATCGTGCGGGCGGCATCCAGGAGTCTCTCGATGCTCCACGCCTGCCACGCGACCCGGCTGCGGACGGGGTAGGTGCCCTCGACGAGCCCGATCGAGAGCAGCCGCACGAGAAGGACCACGGATGCCGCGAACACGGCGCCCGTGACCGCCACCGCGGGCACGAGCCACGCGAACGCGCGCGCGGTGGCCTCCCCCAGCGAGTCGGCCCCGGAGATCCCCTGGGCGATCACGAGACCGCCGACGGTGAAGGCCGCGAGCGGAAGGAGGGCGAGGACGACGGCCGAGGCGGCGTACGCCCACAGCCAGCGCGTGGGAGCCGGGGGCCGTTCCCCCGGCCACCCCTTCGCGGTCCCGCCGACGCGGACGGCGGGAGAGCCGGCCCAGGACTGGTCCGCCTTGACCCGGCCGAACACCGCCGACCCCGGGGCGATCTCGGCCCGACGACCGATCCGCGTGCCCGGAGCGAGCGTCGAGCGCGCTCCCACCGTGGCCTCCGCCCCGATCCGCACCTCGCCGATGCGCACGAGGTCGCCGTCGATCCAGTAGCCGGTCAGGTCGACCTCCGGCTCGATCGAGGCTCCGTCGCCGACGACGAGCATCCCCGTGACCGGGGGCAGAGCGTGCAGGTCGACATTGCGGCCGATGCGCGCGCCGAGCGCCCGGGCGTAGTACGACACCCACGGGGCTCCGGCCAGGCCCACGGCATCCACTTGATCCGCGATCTGCTCGGCGAGCCACAGGCGGATGTGCACCCACCCTCCGCGCGGATAGTCCCCCGGCCGCACACCCGAGAGCAGGAGACGAGCGGATGCCACGGCGATCCCCATGCGCCCGAACGGCGTCGCGAAGACCAGCAGGCCGATGAGCAGCACGGGCCACGGCACCGCGGGGAGGACCTCGAAACCGGGCAGGATCCGAAGGATCGCCGACGCGGTCAGCAGGTAGAGCAGCCACCGCACTCCCGCGAGGATGAACAGCGGAGCCCCGAGCAGCGTCTGCGCCCACTGCGTCGCGCGGGGCGTCGGCGTCGAACGGTGGAACTCGGCCGGGGTGTCGTCGAAGAGTTGCGGGCCGAGGGCCTTCGCCATCGCCCCGAGGCGCGGGACGTCGTAGATGTCGGCGACCGAGAACTCGGGTACCCGGGTACGGATTCGCGAGACGAGCTGCGCGGCCGCCAGAGAACCGCCGCCGAGATCGAAGAAATCGGCCTTGCGCTCGGTCACCGGAAGTCCGAGGACGGCCTGCCACTGCTCGGCCAGCCAGAGTTCATCGGCGGAGAAGTCCGTGGCCGCGGGAGCGTCGACCCCGGGCAGCGGCCACGGCAGCGCCGCGCGGTCGACCTTGCCCGAAGTGCGCACGGGGAGTTCGTCGACGACGCCGAGGAGAGGAATGGTCGCCGCCGGAAGACGCTCGGACAGGGCGGCGCGGGCCGCCCCGCGGTCGAGGTCGACCCCGGCATCCATCACCAGGTAGCCCACCAGCACGGGGACTCCGGCTTCGGTGGTCCGCACCGCGACGGTGGCCGCGCTGACCCCGGCGAGATCCTGCAGGGCCGACTCCACCTCACCGAGCTCGATGCGACGCCCGCCGACCTTGACCTGGTCGTCGGCGCGGCCCTGGAAGACGAGACCCTCCGGGTCGAACCGCACCAGGTCGCCGGAACGGTAGGCCCGCTCCCACCCGAGGGTCGGCATGGGTGCGTACTTCTCGGCATCCTTCGCGGGATCCAGGTACCGCGCGAGGCCGACGCCGCCGATGATGAGTTCGCCGACCTGTCCTTCGCCGACGGGGAGGCCCTCGGCATCCACGACCGCCAGGGCCCAACCGTCCAGGGGCAGACCGATCCGCACGGGCAGAGAGCCGTCGAGCGGGGCGGCGCACGCGACGACCGTGGCCTCGGTCGGGCCGTACGTGTTCCACACCTCGCGCCCCTCGGCGACGAGACGCGCCGCGAGCTCGGGCGGGCACGCCTCTCCACCGAAGATGAGCAGGCGAACATTCTCGATCGAGTCGGCGGGCCACATCGCGGCGAGCGTCGGCACGGTCGAGACGACGGTGATCCCCTGGCGGAGCAGCCAGGGAGCGAGGTCCTCGCCCGAGCGCACGAGGGAGCGGGGAGCGGGAACCAGGCAGGCACCGTGGCCCCAGGCGAGCCACATCTCCTCGCACGAGGCATCGAACGCCACCGACAGACCCGCGAGGACGCGATCGCCGGGACCGAGCGGATCCTGCTGCAGGAAGATGCGGGCCTCGGCCTCGACGAACGCCGCCGCCGAGCGGTGCGAGACGGCCACGCCCTTCGGCACACCCGTCGACCCGGAGGTGAAGATGATCCACGCGTCATCGTCCACCGTCGGCGGAGCGACCACGGGCAGCGCGTTCGTGCTCGGGTGCGGCGCATCGCCGTCGTAGAGACGAACCAGATCGTCGTCGTCCGCGACGAACTCCCCGTCGCCCGCGATGATGCCCTTCACCCCGGCCTCACCGAACACCAGACGGGCACGCTCGTCGGGGTCGTCGGCATCCACCGGCACGTAAGCGGCTCCCGCGGCCATGACCGCGAGGATCGACACGTACAGTTCCTTCGACCCCGAGGGCATGCGCACACCGACCCGGTCGCCCCGACGCACACCCGCGGCATGCAGGGCGCCGGCGGTCCTCCACACGCGCGCGAGGAGCTCGCGGTAGCTGAGGGCGCCGGAGCCGTCGTCGATCGCGGAGGCTTCCGGATGCCGCGCGGCGACGTCGGCGAGGAGGTCGATGAGCGTGCGGGCGGGCGGGGCGGCGCTTACACGATCGAGCGGCGCTTGCGCGGCGGGGGCGGGGGTCGTCACGGGGGTGAAGCGTATACCGCCCAAGAAAACGTCCCGGTCAGGCCGGAGCGGTTCACCTTCCGTTCACCCGCACAACGCACTCTCGTAAGAGTCGGTGTTTACCGTGCGGGAGAACCCTGCACCGGGTTCGTGTCCCCGACATACGAAGGATTCACACAGTGAAGCTCTCCCGATTCGTTCAGCTGGGCGCCGTGGCGGCCGTTGCCTCCCTCGCTCTCGCCGGCTGCTCCTCCCCGTCCGGCTCCGGCGACGCCGCGGCTTCCTCGCCGTCGGCTACGTCCTCCGACGTCGCGTTCACGATCGACCCCAGCCTCAGCGGCACGATCACCGCCGGCGGCTCGAGCGCCCAGTCCAACGCGCAGGCCGCGTGGACCGCCGCGTACAACGCGCAGGCCAAGGGTGTCACCATCAACTACGACAAGTCGCAGGGCTCCGGCGGTGGCGTCACCAACTTCCTGAGCGGCGCGTACGACTTCGCCGGCTCCGACTCGCCCCTCAACGCCGACCAGACCGCCCAGTCCAAGGCGCTCTGCACCGAGGGTGGCGTCAACATCCCCGTCTACCTCGACGGCGTGGCGATCATCTTCAACATCCCCGGTGTCACCGACCTGAAGCTCTCGGGCGAGACCATCGCGAAGATCTTCGCGCTGCAGATCACCGACTGGTCCGACCCGGCCATCACCAAGGACAACGGCACCGCGCTCCCCGCCGGTGCGATCACGACCGTCGCTCGCTCGGACGGTTCGGGCACCACGCAGAACTTCACCAACTACCTCGCCGCGACGCAGTCGTCGGTCTGGACCTCGCCCGCGGGCAAGGACTGGCCCATCGAGGGCAACGTGTCGAAGCAGAAGGGCGGCTCCGGCGTCGTCGAGGCGGTCAAGGCCGGCTCGGGCACCATCGGCTACGCCGACCACTCCGCCATCGGCACCCTGAACGCCGCCGCGATCATCCAGGACGGCACCGCGATCCCCTACAGCGCCGAGGCCGTCACCGCGACGTTCGCCGCCGCTGCGGTCGACGCCAGCAACGGCGTTCCGGGTGACCTGTCGAAGAAGTTCGACTACTCGAAGCTGACCGCCGAGACCTACCCGATCCCGCTCGTGTCGTACGCGATCGCGTGCTCGACGTTCAAGGACACCAAGCAGTCCGCTCTCGTGAAGTCGTACCTCGGCTTCGTCACCAGCACCACGGGCCAGGCGGTCGCCGCGAAGAACGCCGGCTCCGCTCCGCTGCCCGACTCGGTTCTCTCCGCCGCCGCGAAGACCCTCGAGGCGATCAAGTAACACCTCTCGGACTCGGCCCGGTCCGCACCTCTCGTGCGGACCGGGCCGGGCTGATCGGAGGGGTCGATTCAGCATCGACCGTTCCGCTGAGCCGCACATCCTCAGAGAGAACCCGACCGAGGAGCACCCCTTGATCCGTGCCGAGCATGAGGTCCCCCGTGACTGACACCGTGAGTGACGCCGCGACCGACGCCGCGACGCCGAATTCCCCGAGAGCCAGCATCGTCGGGAAGCGTCGCGTCGGCGACACCGTTTTCCTCGGCCTGTCGACCACGGCCGCCGTGTCGATCATGGTCATCCTCGCCGGCGTGGCGATCTTCCTGATCATCCGGGGACTCCCCGCCATCACGGCCAACTGGAGCGAGGGCGATCTCGCCGGCTACCAGAACCGCAACTGGTCGAGCTTCTGGGAGTACGTCGGCCCGCTGCTCTTCGGCAGCATCTGGGCCGCGCTCATCGCCATGGTGATCGGCACGCCCGTCGCCATCGGCATCGCGCTGTTCATCTCGCACTACGCGCCCCGGAAGGTCGCCGGTGCCCTCGGGTACGTGGTCGACCTGCTCGCCGCGGTGCCCTCGATCGTCTTCGGCCTGTGGGGCATCATCGTGATGCGTCCGCTCCTGCTGCCGGTGAGCCAGTTCCTCAACGAGTACCTGGGCTGGATTCCGCTCTTCCAGGGTCCCGTGTCGTCGACCGGCTCGACGATGTTCACCGGTGGCGTGGTGCTCGCGGTCATGATCCTGCCGATCGTCACCTCGATCACGCGCGAGATCTTCCTGCAGACGCCGCGCCTGCACGAAGAAGCGGCCCTGGCCCTCGGCGCGACGCGCTGGGAGATGATCCGCCTGGCGGTCTTCCCCTACGCCCGCAGCGGCATGGTGTCGGCGACGCTCCTCGGCCTCGGCCGCGCCCTGGGCGAGACCATGGCCATCGCGCTGATCATCTCCCCGAGCCTCATCTACTCGGTGCTGCTTCTCACCGACGGCTACAACTCGCAGACCATCGCCGCCAACATCGCCCTGAACTTCCCGATCGCGACCGACCTGCAGCGCTCCGCGCTCATCGGAACCGGTCTCATGCTGTTCGTGGTGTCACTCGCGGTCAACATGCTCGCGCGCTACATCATCTCGGCGACGGGACCGGGCGCGAAGGGCCGCAAGAGAGGAAAGCGCTCGTGACCGCCACCGCCGTCCCGGCCTCGACCCCCCTGGCCCTCACCAGCGGTCAACTGCCGCGCTACATCGAGCCCGCCCTGCTGCTCGGCGTCGCGGTCGTCATCGCCGGTCTGCAGCTTCTCGTCGGTGGCTTCAACCTCGCCGTCTGGCTCATCCTCACCGCCGTGATCTACCTCATCGCGATCGGTCTCGGCTCCTCGATCGTCGAGAACCGTCGTAAGGCCGTCGACCGCGTCGTGCGGGGACTGGTGACCGCAGCCTTCCTCTTGGCCCTCGCCCCACTGATCTCGACGCTGTGGACCGTGGTCTCGAAGGGCCTGGCTGTGGTGAACCTTCCGTTCATCACCCAGGTCGGGGGAACGACCTTCGACCCGGACACGCTCGCGGTCGTCGCGACGGCCGGTGCCTGGCAGGCCATCACCGGCACCCTGATCATCACCGGAATCGCGGCGCTCATCTCGGTCCCCGTCGGTGTCCTCGCGGCCGTCTACCTCGTCGAGTACGCGCTGCCGACCAACCCGTTGCGTCGCACGATCACCTTCCTCGTCGACGTGATGACCGGCATCCCCTCGATCGTCGCGGGTCTGTTCGCGTTCTCGCTGTTCAGCCTCATCGTGGGTCCGAAGGCGTTCAGCGGGTTCTCGGCATCCATCGCCCTGTGCGTGCTGATGATCCCCATCGTCATCCGCTCCACCGAGGAGATGCTGCGCTTGGTGCCGGCCGACCTGCGCGAGGCCTCCCTCGCTCTCGGCGTGCCGCGCTCGGCGACGATCATCAAGGTCGTGCTGCGCACGGCCGCCTCGGGAATCATCACCGGTGTCGTCCTCGCCGTGGCCCGCGTCGTGGGTGAGACCGCGCCGATCTTCATCGCCGCCAGCTTCACCGACAACTTCAACGCGAACCCCTTCGACGGCCCGATGCAGACCCTCCCGGTCATGGCGTACACCGCGTACAGCTTCCCCGGCCAGGACATCGACGCCTCCCAGGCCAACGCCTGGGGCGCGGCGTTCCTCCTCGTCGTCCTCGTCGTCATCTTCAACCTGATCGCCCGGATCGTCGCGGCTCTGTTCGCGCCGAAGACCCGCTGAGCGCGGAAAGGCACACCCCACATGTCCAAGAGCATCGAGGTCCAGGACCTCAACGTCTACTACAGCGACTTCCTCGCGGTCGAGGGCGTCTCGATCGACATCGAGCCGCGTTCGGTCACCGCCTTCATCGGCCCCTCGGGCTGCGGCAAGTCCACGTTCCTGCGCACGCTCAACCGCATGCACGAGGTCATCCCCGGCGGTCACGTCAAGGGACGCGTGCTCATCGACGGCGACGACCTCTACGGCCCCGGCGTCGACCCGGTGCTCGTGCGCCGCCACGTCGGCATGGTCTTCCAGCGTCCGAACCCCTTCCCCACCATGTCGATCCGCGAGAACGTGCTGGCCGGCGCGAAGCTCAACGACAAGCGCATGTCGAAGAGCGACGCCGACGCCCTCGTCGAGAAGTCTCTCCAGGGCGCGAACCTGTGGAACGAGGTCAAGGACCGCCTCGACAAGCCCGGTGGCGGCCTCTCTGGTGGTCAGCAGCAGCGTCTGTGCATCGCGCGTGCCATCGCGGTGTCGCCCGACGTTCTGCTGATGGACGAGCCCTGCTCGGCCCTCGACCCGATCTCGACCTTCGCGATCGAGGAACTCATCGGCGAGCTGAAGAGCGAATACACGATCGTCATCGTCACGCACAACATGCAGCAGGCCTCGCGCGTGAGTGACAAGACCGCGTTCTTCAACATCGCGGGCACCGGCAAGCCCGGCAAGCTCATCGAGTACAACGACACCGCGTCGATCTTCACCGCGCCCAGCGTCCAGGCCACCGAGGACTACGTCTCGGGCCGCTTCGGATAAGCCTTACCGCGCGAGAGCCCCGCTTCGGCGGGGCTCTCGTCGTTTCCGGGTCAGTCGCGGGGCGAGAGCAGGTAGGCGTTCAGCTCGTCGCTGAGCGCGCGGTCGACGCGCTTCTCGGCGCCGTCGACCGCCGAGATCGGCGCGGCCAGGCGCACGCTGGACAGCAACCACGCGGCATCCGCGTTCCTGAGGTCGCTCAGAAGGACCGCCTCGTAGGCGGTCGAGAATCCGCGCCCGCGGAGGTAAGCGAAGAGGCTGAGCTGCGTGGTGCCGTGCAGGATCCCGGCGTTCGGCTCGGGAGTGACGAACCTGTCACCGAAACGCAGGATCACGGATGCCGTGGGGGCCTCGAGCACGTACCCGTCACTCGTGACGAACACGGCGTCGTCGGCGCCCCGGCGCTTCGCCTCGCGGATGGCCGCCATGTTGACGGCGTACGAGAGCGTCTTCGCCCCGAGGAGCAGCCACGGCGCGCGGCCGGGCACATCGAGCTGATATCCGCGCTCGAGGGTCACCACACGGACCCCCGCGGTGCGGGCGACGGCGTTGTCGGGGGCTGTCGCGAGGGTGATCCAGGCGGTCGGCGAGGATCCCTGCTCCACGCCCCGGCTGAGGATGAGCTTGATCACGCTCTCCCCCGCCCCGGCTTCGGCGGCGACGCGGGCGATCGCCTGTCGCCACTGCTCCGCGTGCGGCACCGGCAGGTCGACGAGCTGCGCCGAGTGCGCCAGTCGTTCCAGGTGCGGACCGACCTCTTGCGCGTGCCCGTCGACCACGCCGATCGACTCGAACACGCCGTCGCCGCGCTGTGCACTGAGCTCGCCGAGGGGCAGCACGGGACCATCGGGATCGACCACGGTGAAGGTCTCGGAGTACGTTTCGCGTCGATCATCGGATGCCACGGGGTCGATCGTGAGCGCGAAAAGCAGAGCCATGGAGCGAGCCTACGCCCGGGATGCGACACGCCCGGGCCTTGTCAACGGGGCCGTCGGAGGGAATGTGCGAGGCCGACGCTTGTTACACTTTCCTAGCCGGGCCGCAGTAACCCCGGGCTCCATCTTCTGCCGCTTTGAGCGGCCATGCGCCGAGAGGCGTTCTGCGGTCCGGCACTTATCTTTTCTGGGGTGTGTGCTCCCGCCGGGGGGCCTCGACACGCTCAGCCCCCTGCTTCGCCCCGGCCCGGATCCCGCCGGGGGCTTCGACACGCTCAGCCACCGGTGCGCCCGAGGTCCCTGAGCCTGTCGAAGGGACCGGGACCGGATCACCCCTCAGCCCAGCGCGTCCCGCCGCCAAAGGGCCGCCGCCGCGGACAGATCCTCGGCGTACGTCGACAGACGTAGCGCCCGCGTCGTCAGGGCCGACGCCCGCTCCGACTCGGTGTTCTCGTAGTCGTCGGCCAGGTGGGTCGACCCCGAGGCCTGCACGCGGCAGAACGCGGCCGCCCGGTCGAGGGCCACCGCGAAGTCGCCCTCGAAGAGGCCGCGCAGGATCGTGTCGATCAGCTGCACGAGCTCTTCGGGGCCTGCCGGAGCGGGAGCGCCCACCACGACCGGGTCCACCGTCGCCATCTCGACGCGGCCGCGCTCGTAGAGGAGGGCAGCCGTCGCGGCGTCGTCGTGGATCATGAGCTGCAGCAGATACAGGCGCCAGAGTGCGCCCGGGAGCGAGCGTGCCGGCGAGCGCGACCAGAGCTCGGCGATGTCGTCGATGCCGTGGTCGTCGGTGAACGCGACGAGGCGCTCGACGACGTCGACGCTCGGATCGGCGCGAACCCGCGATAGAAGGGCGTGGGCGGTGCTGTGGGCGACGCGCGAGACCTCGGCGGGGTCATCGGCGGCGAAGAGGCGGTCGAACAGTTCGGCGGGGCGTCGGATGGGCTTGTGGAACTCGCGCGGCGAATCGCTCATCGTTCCAGGCTAGGCGGTCCGCTCGGGGGTCGGGGCTGGTCCCTTCGACAGGCTCAGGGACCCTCACGAGCTCAGTGCCCCTCACGCACTCGAGGTCGGGGCTGGTCCCTTCGACAGGCTCAGGGACCCCGCAAACTCGGAAACTCGTGCCCATGCGAGGGCGGGAGCGCTCAGGCGGTGGCGACGGCGACCACCGGAGCCGAGCTCGGAGTCCCGTCCGGTGAGCCGCCCGCGGGCTCGATCGTGACCGCGATGGTGTCGCCGGAGTGGAACTCACCGTCGAGGATCGCGGTCGCCCGGCCCTCGGCATCCGTTTCGAAGATCCCGGCGGCGATCGGCGTCTCGCCCCGCACGAACCACAGTTCGTACGTCTGATCGTCGCTGAGGGCCGGCATGCCGTCGGTCACGAGGACGCTTTGCCCGGTCGTGGCGGACCAGTGGGCGGTCGCCGATCCCCCGTCGGACATCGTCACCGAGGCGGACTGCGCGTCGGGGGCGTTCTCGATCTGCTCGAGCGCCACGACCGACGCCGGCCGTGTCACGTACTGGCCGATCGAGGCGGCCCCGAAACCGAGCACCAGGACGGCGACGATGGATGCCGCGAGCGTGAACCAGCGGCGGCGGCCCCCGCTCGCGGGGCGCGAGGGGGTGGCATCCGGTTCGACGGGTGCGGGACCGGCGGCGGCGAAGTCTTCGTCGTCCGCGTCGAGCGCGGGGGGAACGTCGGTCTGCTGAGGCAGATCCGCGATGCGCTCCAGGAGCGACGCGCGCACCGACGCGGGCGGATCGACCGGTTCGACGATGTCGCTCAGCGCGGCGACCGCCTCGGACGCGTCACGCACGTGGGAATCCCAGTGGGGATTGCTCGCAAGTGCCTCCTGGTACGCGCGTTCATCAGCATCCGATAGCGCGTTCAACGCGTGACCGGCTGCGAGGTCGGCGAAATCCCTCTCGTTCACTTGTCCACCCCCATTTCCATCCTCAAGCGTGACAGACCGTCGCGCATCCTCGTCTTGATCGTTCCGAGGGGCGCCCCGACGAGAGTAGCGATCTCGCTCTGGCTGTATCCACCGAAGTAGGCCAGGGTGAGAGCTTCTTTCTGGGCGTCGGGAAGCGCCGCCAATGCATCGACGACGCGCCGCCCTTCGATTTTCATTTCGACTTTTTCTGCGACGTTGTCATACGCAACGTCCATATCGCGGAAGCCCGCGCGCACGTCGCGATCGACACGGGATTGCGATGACCGCACGCGGTCCACCGCTCGCCGGTGTGCGATCGTGAGAACCCACGATCTTCCCTGTCCTCTTTTCGGAGTGAAGCGCGCAGCGGATTGCCACACCTCCAGAAAAACCTCCTGGAGGACTTCTTCGCTCTGCGCTCGGTCGACGAGCACGCGGAGGATGAGGCCGAACGCCCGAGCGGAAAGGGCGTCATACACTTCGGCGAAGGCATCCTGGTCGCCGGCCGCGACGCGCTGGATCAGATCACCTACATGGTCGACGCGGTCCGAGCCCTCTTCGGGCAGGTCGAAACCGTCGATCACCATGGCATCCATCATTGCCTACGTCGAAACCCCCGCCCGTTGATCTTCACGCGCGTCGAGACATCGGTTAGGGAACCGTTACCAGGCGACCACGGCTTCGAGGCACCCCACGCCAGAAACATTCTCGAGAATGTTTCCCTCAGCCTCACCAGGGCTTTTCCTCAGCTCTTCGCGGCGAGAGGAGACGATTCTCAAGGTTTGTCCAATCCGATCTCCGCGGGGACCCGAAGACCCCGTGTAAGCCGCTCCACGGCGAACCACCCGCACCAGGGTGTCCCTGACGGATCGCATTCGCGGTCCGAACGATTTCGGAGGAATGTCATGCTCACCAACAAGAAGCCTGTTGTTGCTGGTCTCGCCCTCGTCCTGGGCTCGGCCTTCGCCCTCACCGCTTGTTCGGGAGGCTCCACCTCGGGTGGGTCGATGAGCGAGGAGAGCAGCAGCGCTCCCGCCATGTCGGCGTCGCCCTCGGCGTCCTCGTCGATGATGGACCCGGCCGCTGACCTCGTCGGCTCCGGCTGCGCCGACTACGCCGCCCAGGTTCCCTCGGGTGATGGCTCGGTTGCGGGCATGGCTGTCGACCCGGTCGCCACCGCCGCCTCGAACAACCCGCTGCTGACCACGCTCACCGCGGCCGTCAGCGGCAAGCTGAACCCCGACGTGAACCTCGTCGACACGCTCAACGGTGGCGAGTTCACCGTCTTCGCGCCGGTCGACTCGGCCTTCGCCAAGATCCCCGCCGCGACCATCGACAGCCTCAAGACCGACAGTGCCGCGCTGAGCAAGATCCTCACGTACCACGTGGTCGCCGGCCAGCTCAGCCCCTCCGAGATCGACGGCACGCACGCCACGGTCGAGGGCCAGGACGTCACCGTCTCGGGCTCGGGCGACAACATCATGGTCAACGACGCCAAGGTGATCTGCGGTGGCGTGAAGACCGCGAACGCGACCGTGTACCTGATCGACACGGTTCTGACGCCCCCGGCTGCGTAATCCACGCACCCGGCCGATCTCTCGATCGGACCAGACGGCGAGCGCCGGACCCCAGGCGAGGGGGTCCGGCGCTCGCTTTCGTTCGTCCGTCAGTCCGCGTTCACGGCACGCACGATCTCATCCTGGACGAGACGCGCGGCGACGGGACCGGCGTTCGTGAACCACGGGTCGTAGTCGACCGCCGTGGTGTGTCCGGCGGCGACGGCGTCGAGCGTCGACCACAGCGGAGCGTCCTCGATGAACGCCTGCCCCTGACCGATCCCCGCGTAGAACACGTGATCGGCATCCGCCAGGTCGATCTGCTCCGCGCTGATGTCCTGAGAGGTGTCGTCGAACTGCTGCGAGGCGGGTCGCCCGAGACCGAGATCCTGGGCGATGCCGCCCGCGAACGACGGAACCCCCATGATCCGCGTCCGATCCCCGGTGGATTGCAGGAACGACACCGTCGGCTCCCCCACGGCATGCGTCTGGGCGAACGCCGCACTGTCGGACTGCAGGGAATCCAGGATGCCGCGGGCACCCCCCTTCTTCCCGAGGGCGTCCGCGATGAGCAGGAAATCGCTCTTCCAGTTCACGCCGTTGCCCTTGGTGAGCACCGTCGGAGCGATGGCCGACAGGGCGTCGTACAGCTCGGTGCCGCGCGTCGAATTGATGAGGATCAGGTCGGGACGGGCCTGCGCGATGGCCTCGAGATCGGGTTCGGTCCGCTTGCCGATGTCAGACATGGCACCGAGGGCAGATGCGTCGTCGGGGAAGGCGTCGCTCAGGTACTGCGGAACGAGGCCGCTGTTCTCGGCCCGCGTCGCGGCCACGGGCACGGTTCCGAGCGCGAGCAGCGCGTCGAGCTGTCCGGTCGAGACGACCGCGATGCGCGTGGGCTCCGCGGGAATCTCCGTCACGCCGCCGAAGTGGGTCACGGAGCGAGGGAAGACGCCGTCCGCCTCGCTCGAGCCCATGCCGGGCTCGAGGTCGCGCGCCACCACCCAGTCGCCGGTCGCGGCGGCTTCGGAGTCGACCGTCGAAGCGGGTGCCGCGGCGCCCGAGCAGCCCGTGAGCGCCAGAAGCACGGCAGCCCCCAGAGCGACGGCGGTGAGCCGAGGACGAGAACGGGCACGGAGGGACGGAAAGCGAAAGTCGTTCACACGGTTAGGATAACCTTACCTTCGTGCTCGACTCGTCCACCGCTGCTGCGTCGGGAGTCGTCGCACACTTGGGTGCGCGCCGTCGATCGGCGATCGTCCGCGCCGTGACGCTCACCCTCGTGGTGGCCGCCGTGCTCGTCGGTCTCGTCGTCCTGAGTCTGGCGGTCGGTTCGCGGGCCCTCGCTCCCGGAGACGTCGTCTCGGCATTGTTCTCAGACCGACGGGATGCCGTCGGCGTGATCGTTCACGAACTCCGCGTGCCGAGGACTCTCACGGCGCTCCTCGCCGGCGCGTGTCTGGGCGTGGCCGGGGTCCTCATGCAGGCGTTGACCCGCAACCCTCTGGCCGACCCGGGGCTCCTCGGTGTCAACGCGGGCGCGGCGGTGGGTGTGGTCGTCGCGATCGCGTTCTTCGGGGTAGGCACGGCGAGCGGGTACGTCTGGTTCGCCTTCGCGGGAGCGGCGGGCGCGGCGCTGCTCGTGAACAGTGCGGCCCGGCCCGATCGCCGGAACGACACCGTGGGCCTCATCCTCGCCGGCGTCGCGCTCAGCGCCTGCCTCAGCGCCATCGTCGGCATCATCACGCTCGCCGATGACGACACCTTCGAGTCGTTCCGGTTCTGGGCCGTCGGGTCGTTCGAACGCCGCGATCCCGACGTGGCAGCGCAGCTGCTGCCCTTCGCCATCGCGGGACTGCTGCTCGCCGCGATGGTCGCTCGAGGCCTCGATCAGCTTCAACTCGGTGCGGACCTGGCGCGCTCGCTGGGGGTATCCCCCGCCGTCGTGACGCTTGGCGCGGGCGCGGCCATCACCCTCCTGTGCGCCACGGCCACCTCGGCGGCCGGCCCCCTCGCCTTCATCGGACTGATCGTCGCCCACGCCGTCCGTGGTGCGGTCGGGCGCTCCGTCCCCGTGTCGCTCCCGCTCGCCGCCGTGGTCGGTGCGGCACTGACCCTGGCAAGCGACATCGTCGGACGCGTCATCGCGATCCCGGGCGAGGTGGAGGCCGGGATCGTCGCCGCCTTCCTCGGGGCGCCCCTCCTGCTGTGGCTCATTCTGCGGAGGTCCGCGTGAACACCTTCCCTGAGACCCGGAAGCGACTCCGCTCCTCGCACCGTCGGCGCGCCGCTCTGGTCACGGCCGTGACGCTCGGAATCGCCGCGATCGCCGCCGTGACCGGCCTGACGACCGGCTCGTTCCACGCGTCCCTGGGGGATGTGGCATCCGCTCTCACCGGCGGAGCCGACGGGCGCACCACCGTCGTCGTCGTGGGCATGCGGATGCCACGGATCATCGCCGCTCTGCTGATCGGCGCGGCTCTGGGTTTGGCTGGCGCGATCTTCCAGACGCTCGCGCGCAACCCGCTCGCGAGTCCCGACATCGTGGGGTTCAGCGCCGGCTCCGCGACCGGCGCGCTCATCGGCCTGACACTGATCGCTCCCCCGCCCTCGCCCGCCGTGGGCGCCTGGACCGGAGGCCTGCTGACCGTCGTCGTCGTCATGGCGATCGCGCGGAGCGTCGGAATCTCGCGCGAGCGAACGATCCTCGCCGGCATCGCCCTGACCACACTGCTGGCCGCCGTCAACGACTACCTGCTCACCCGCGCACCGATAGACGTGGCCCGGAACGCGACGCAGTGGCTCCACGGAAGTCTCGCCGCGACCTCCGCCCAGGATGTCGTTCTGCTTCTGGCATCCCTCGGCGTGCTCGGGGCCGTGCTGATCGGGGTGCACCGCGACTACCGCGCCCTCGAGCTCGACGACGACACCGCGCGATCGCTCGGGGTGCGCACCGGTCGCGTCCGTCTCGTCCTGGTGATCGTGGCCGCGCTCCTGACCGGCACCGCCACGTCGGTCGCGGGCCCCATCGGGTTCATCGCCCTCGCCGCGCCCCAGCTCGCGCGCCGAGCGGTGGGCACGAGCGGCATCCCCGTTGTCGGCTCGGCCGTCACCGGCGCCACCGTCCTCCTCGTGGCGGATGTCATCGCACAGCGCGCACTCGCACCCCTGCAGATCCCGGTCGGGCTCCTCACCGCCGTGGTCGGCGGCGCGTACCTGTTCTGGATCGTGACCCGCTCCCGCCGATGAGCACGGCGACCCTCGTCGCGCCCGCTAGGCTGGGTATCGAGGGCCTGTAGCTCAGTTGGCAGAGCATCGGACTTTTAATCCGCGGGTCGAGGGTTCGAGCCCCTCCGGGCCCACCAAAACTGTCTTCCTCGAACAAATTGCCTTGCGGTAAAGATTGCTCGGAGTGGAGCCCATCGGAGGGATCCAAGAGGAATGCCCGCGAAGATGAGAATTCTGATCGCTGTTCTGGCTATGTTGACTCTGATTATCGGGGTGGGCCTTGTTCTGCAGATCATTCGGTCAGGTGGCACTAGCTGGTGGGCTTGGGTCATCTTCGCGAGCGGTGTCGTCATCGTTGGAGGACTGTATTGGTCGACCTCCAACAGGAGACCCGGCGAATAGAGGATCTCGTCGGAGCTCGACTCATTGCTGACTCCTCGATGACTCGATAGCTCTGCCACCTCGCCCGCGATCGTGGACAACCTCGAGCACACTCGGCTTCGAGACACTGGACCGCTCGGGCACAGCCGGGGTGCCGACACCTTTTTCCAAAGGCGGAAGAGCCCTCCCAGCGTTTTTCGAGGCTGGCCCCACCGCTCCCAGCGCATCTTCCGCACGAGCGAGCTCATCCGTTTCGCCGAAGTGCTCGGCGCCATCGGACTCGTCGTCCCTCCCCTCGTCGGCATCCTTCCCGTTCTGAGCCCCATCGCGGGCATCGCGCTCGCGGTGCTCATGGCGGGAGCCGTCGCCACCCATCTCCGACGCAAGGAGACCCCGACCCCGGCGCTCGTGCTCGCGATCCTCGCGCTCGCCGCGGCCGTCCTCGGCTTCCTCACCGTCGCGTGACCCTCAGCCGTCACGCGGAACACAGGGCATGAACCAGAGGGGGCGACGTCGTCGACGCCGCCCCCTCTGTCACGAGTCAGTCACTCGCGCGCTCATCTCACCCGCATGTGCGCGCGGCGTACGCCGCGGTGGTCGTCGACGAAGTGCTGGCCCCGTCCGCCTTCGCGGTGACGCTCACCGATCCCGCGGACAACGAACCCGATCGACCGGTGAACACCGCGGACGTCGTCTTTCCGGATGCCACCCCGCTGACCGTTTTGGAGCCGAGCGGCGTCGCGATGTCGAACGTCACCGTGACGCCGGCACGATTCGTCCCCTGCACGGTCAGCACGGGCTTGCCCGCGGCGCAGCGGCTCGAGACGACCACCGTGGGTGCCGCCAGTGACACCGTCGCGACGAACGAGCGCTGCACGGGTGTGGCGGCGTCGTACGCGTCGTCGCCGGCCTGCGCAGCGGTCACCGTGCACGTGCCGGCGCCGGTGACGTGCACCGAGCCGTTCACGATCGAGCAGGGTCCCGAGGTGGACAGCGCCACCGCCAGTCCGGAGGAGGCGGATGCCGTCACCGGAGCATCAGCGGCGCCGACGACCTGATCAGCGATCGGGGCGAGGGTCACGGTCTGCGAGCGCTTCGGCAGGGTCGCGGTGGCGGACGAGGGGCTGACGAGACCGTCGGAGTACCCGTCGTAGTGGGCCGTCAAGGTCCCCGATCCCGCGGGAACGTCGGTGACGGCACGTCCGCCGGCGACGGAGACAGTCGACGTCCAGCTCCCCCGCGAGAACGTCACCGTTCCGGCGACCTGCCCGCCGTCGGCGGCGGTGACCGTCGCCGTCGCCGAGGTCGCCGTCGTCTCGAGGGCGGTCGTGGATGCCACCGCCTGGACGCTCGTCCAGTCCTTCATGGCGGAGAGCACAGTCTGCGGCACACTGACGAAGGCGCCGTGGCGCGGGCTCGCCGGCAAGCCGCCGGGAGCGCGTACCGCCCACGACGACCGCTGCGAGAGCCGGTCGGCCTGCGTGCTGGACGCGATCGCCGACCCCGTCGTCAGGAATGCCCGGTACCCGCCGCTGCTGTAGTTGTCGACGAGGAAGGCATAGGCGTCGCCCGACGTGTTGTTCGGATCCCCCGCGTTGAGCTTGATGATCTCGGGACCTTCGCCGGCCTGCGAGGTCTTGGGCGTCGTCATGTTGGTGTCCACCAGCTGCCACGTCGTCGACGGGTCACCGATCCAGTTGGAACTCGTCGTCGGGGCGGTCAGCACCTTCGACTTCTCCAGGAAGATGTCCTTGCCCGCCTCGAGCGTGCCCGCGGCGTTACCTTCCTCGTTCTTGGTGAAGCGGTAGTAGGTGTCGCCGATCTTCGTGACGGTCGAGTCGATCCGCGCGAAGCCGGTGTCCTGCCAGCTGCTCGGCGGGTACGTGAAGGTCTTGAAGTCGCGGGTGAGCACGGAGAACACGCGCGAGTAGAGCTTGTCCGTGTTGCTGTGCGCCGTGTTGGCGTACAGCCGCGAGGAGAAGAACACCACGTACGACTGAAGCGCGTCATCCCAGTACGCCTCCGGAGCCCATGTCATCCCGGCTTCGGGACGATTGACGGTGATGCCGGTGTCGACGCCGTTCGTGCGTGACCAGTGGACGAGATCGGAGCTCTCCCAGACCTCGATCTTCAGGCTGCCCGCGGATTGGGACGCTCCCCAGCTGGTGCCGCAGCTGATGCAGAGGTCCGTGGCGACCATGTAGTACTTGTCACCGAAGTGCGACCGCAGCACGAACGGATCGCGCAGTCCTCGGGTGTCGGAGCTCGAACTGATGGTCGGGGCGCCCCCGTTGACGGCCGAGAACGTGAAGAAGTCATTGCCGGAGGTGGCGGCTTGATAGATCTTCTCGTCGGAGTCGGACTTGAAGTACGCCGCCGCATATCCGGCGTCGGGTGCGGAGCGCGCCTGCTCGGCGAGGGTGACCGCGTACGTCCGATCCACCGTCGATCCGCCGAGGGTCGCGTGGGCGGTGAGGGTGACGGTCTTGTCTCCGGTGCCGTAGGCCGGACGCGCGATGACGCCGGCGCCTCGGAAGGGATCGGCCGCACCGACCGCGGGCGCCGCGTACGAGGCATCCGTCCCCGAAATGGCGGCCGGGTCGGAACTGGTCCAGGTGACGGCGGAGCCGTTGGCCGATCCCACGGCCGGCAGCGGAAGGTTCTCGGTGACCCGCGAGGGAACGCTGATCGCGTCGAGGTCCGCGCTCGGGCCCTGGCCGAGCACCGTGACCGGGAACGCGAGCGTCGTGCCGACACCGGTCGTCGCGGTGAGCGTCACCGTCTGACTGTTGCCGCTCGGCCGGGTCACGACGCCCGCGTCGGAGACGATGGCCGTGTTCGACGACGACCACGTCAGCGGAACGTTGTCGACCGATGCGGGGAGCGAGAGGTTCGTGGAGACCGCCGTGAGCGAGGTGTTCGACCCCCGCAGGATCGCGGGCAGGTCGATGCGCAGCAGGCCGTCGGTGGCGGACTTCTTCGCCGCCGCGGTCGGCATGCTCGCCTGGACCTGCGCGGGCGTGAGCGAGGAGTCCCAGAACTTCACGTCGGTGACGTCGGCCTGCAGGAGCGGATCCGATGAATACAGCGAGCGTCCGAGATAGCCGAGGGTCTTCCCGGTCGGCACGATGTTGCTCATCGAGAGACTGTGGGTGACCGTGCCGATGCTCGAACCGTCGCGGTAGAGGGTCAGCGTGTTGCCGCTTCCGACCAGCGTCAGCGTCGTGAAGCCGGGGTTCAGACCACCGCCCGCGGGGATGCGGGTCTCGCCGTTCGACGAGCCACTCTTGACCCGGATGCCACCGAGTACCTGGTTGCTGTAGGACGACTCCTGCGAGCGGGGGTTCACGAAGACGTAATTGCCCAGCGCGGTGGTGTTCCACGAGCCGAAGCCGTCGCCGATGACCCAGCCGAACTGCGGCTGAGCGGTGGCCGTCGTGACGGTGTACTCGACGGTGAAGTCGTTGTCCGATCCCGTCACCAACCCCTGTGGCAGGGCCGCATAACCGTTCTTCTGGAAGCGCAGCACGGAATCACCACCGGCGTCGACGAACGACGCGTCTGTGAGGCCCGAGAGGGTGGCGTTCCGGCCGTTGCCGGAGACGTCGAGCAATGTCGACCCCGAGTGCGACATGTCGTAACGAGCCGTGGGGGCGGGAACGTCGTCGGCGAACGCTGCCGTGGGGGCCGCGAGACCGGTCGCCGTGATACCGAGCGCGCAAAGGCCCGCGAGGAGCCCGCGGCGGAAGGCGCGGGGGCGTGGATGGATGGATTGCATGGGGCGGGTCCCTCGGATCTTCTTCGATGAGGGCGGCGGGCACGTCGTCGAGCTCGTCCGCGAATGTTAGCGATAACAAACGGCCAGAATCTAGCGGCCCTGGGAGCGACGCGCAAGCAAATTTCTGGAGCGCAAGAAATTTTCGTTCCTCGTCTCACACTTCGCTCACCGGCTGGAGGTCGCGCCACGCCGAAGGTAGTGAAACACGGCCATGTTTGCGCTAACATCCCCGTGACCACCTACCCCGACCACCCCGCGGGAGCGACGCCGCTCCCGCATTCTTCGTGCGGAACACCGCCGGCCCACGAAGACCGTCCACCCCCTCTGTCGCGCCCCACCCCGCGCGCGGCGGCACCGTGACGGCTGACCTCAGCGAACCCGACCGACACGCCCGCGTCGCGCGGTCGACCGACGTCTGTCGACCGACGCCCGTCGACCGACCCCACCCGTGATCACCGCAACGGTGATCGGAGAGAGAAGCACCATGAGAATGTCCACAGGGCTCGCCGCCCGTATCGCCGTCGCCACGACGGGAAGCCTCCTGCTGATGGGAACGGCCAGCGCCGCCTACGCGAACCAGGTGGGATCCGGTACCGACGTCGATGTCTCCGTCAGCATCGCGCCCGTCGTCGCGCCGGGCTCGCTCACACTGACCGTCGCAGGCACGACCGCCGCGCTCACGGAGACGTCATCCGGCTCGGCTGCCCAGCGCGCCTTCGCCGGTGACCTGCCCAAGGTCACGGTCACCGACACGCGCACCGCGGCGGAGATCTCCGCGGGGCTGACAACCGGACAGTCGCGCTGGTGGTACGTGACCGGACAGGCCACCGACTTCGCCGGTCCTTCGGGGGCGACGATCCCCGCCGCGAATCTCGGATGGACCCCGGCTCTCGTCGGTTCCGATGGCGACGGCAACGTCGCACCGGGTGACGTCGTCGTGCCGCGCCCGGACGCCGCCACCAATTCACCCGCCGATAACAACAACACCGGACTCGTGAGTGGCGACCTGCTGTACGCCGGACTCGACTCCGCCGCCTTGGTCAACGCCGGTCAGACGCAGTCGTCCGCGACGGCGCACCTGCTCCTGAAGGCCCCTTCGACGGTCAGCCCAGGCGATTACCACTCGACGCTGACGCTCTCGCTCTTCGAAGACGTGAACTGACGCCCGTTTGCACGTAGAGGCGTGCGGTCGCCGCGAGACCGAGCGACCGCACGCCGAGCCGAAAGAGAGAACATGACCATCGACGCCCCCACCAGACGGCGGCCTCTGCTCCGAGTCGCCCTGCTCGCCGTCGCGGCCTCTGTTGTCGCGGTGCCGATGCTCGCGGCGCCGATGGCGTGGGCGGAGGATGCCCCTACGGACATCACCTGGTCCGTCACCCCCGCCGATGAGAACGCCCCGGACGCCCGAGGAATCATCGAGCAGGAGTTGGATCCGGGAGCATCCACCACGGATCACTTCGCCGTGCGGAACTTCAGCGCAGACACCGTCACCTTCCGCCTCGCCGCCGCCGACGGCTTCCACACGCCGAGCGGGCGTTTCGACATGCTCCCCACAAGCCAGCAGTCGAAGGATGCCGGGACCTGGATCTCTCTCCCGGAGCAGGTGACGGTCCCCGCGAACGGAACGGTGATCGTCGCCTTCACGACGACGGTGCCCGCCGGCGCCCAGCCCGGAGACCACTCCGCCGGCATCGCGGCATCCGTGCTGTCCTCCGGTGCCCAGGGGGAAGCGCAGGTGGCCGTCGACAGTCGCGTCGGGTTCCGTGTGACGACACGCGTGAGCGGTGAGCTCCGCGCGGCGGCGCATATCGAGAACGTGTCCGGGTCCTACGACCTGTCGTGGAATCCGTTTCAGCCCGGCACGCTCCGCGCGACCTTCGACGTGGTGAACGACGGGAACACGGTGGTGATCCCGGGCGGCACGGTCACCGGCGGCTTCGACGATCAGGACTTCCCCGTCGGCGATGACGGAAAGGTCACGATCTTCCCGGGGGAACGCCGAAGCTTCACCGTCGACCTCCCGTCGGCGTGGGTGCTGTTCTGGTCGCCCGTGACCGTCGACTTCACCGGCTCCGCCGCCGACGACCACGGTCAGAGCGTGCCGATGGCGCCTCTCTCGGTCCAGACGTCGGTTCTCTCGGTGCCATGGCCGCAACTGACCGCCCTCGCGGGAATCGCCCTCCTGGTGGCGTCGGTCACCGTCGGGCGGAGGCGTTCCCGCTTGCGCATCGACGCGATGCTCCGCGCCGCGCGGGAAGAGGGCCGTCGCGCCGCCGCGATGGGTGATCAACACCCTCTTCGCCTCCGAACGACACGCAAGACCCGTCGGTTCCCGTGAACGCGACGGACAACGAATCACTCCGAGCCATCGCGTCCCCTGCGATGAGAAACGAATGGACATGAGAACACGAGCAGCATTCGCGGCCTTCGCGGTCGCCGCGACGGTCGCAGGATCGTTGGTCGCGACATCGGCGGCCTCCCCCGCGGTCGCCGCCAACGTCGTGCGGATCACACCGAACCCCGCCTCGCAGAGTTCTGCGTTCGAGGGATGGGGTACGAGCCTCGCCTGGTTCGCCGAAGCGACGGGGGGCTACCCTGACGCCGTCCGCAACGACCTGTACGAGAAGGTGTTCGGCACCGACGGACTCAATCTGAACGTCGCGCGGTACAACATCGGCGGCGGCAACGCGACCGACGTTCCGCCCTACCTGCGCCCCGGTGGCGCCGTTCCGGGGTGGTGGAATCCGAACCTGAACGCCACCGACGCGAACGGCGCGATCACCTCGACGTACGCGGATCGCAACCGTTACAAGGCGGCGTGGGACGGCGAGAGCGCCTCGTCGTACGACTTCACCGCCGACCCGGCCCAGAACTGGTGGGTCAACGCGCTGAAGAACAAGGTGACGAAGTGGGAAGCGTTCAGCAACTCGCCGCCCTACTTCCTCACCCAGAGCGGCTACGTCTCGGGCGGCACGAACTCGACTTCGGAGCAGATCGCTCCCGCCGACATGGCGAAGTTCTCCAGCTACCTCGTCAACGTGACCCAACACCTCGAGCAGACTTACGGCATCTCGTTCGACTCGATCGAGCCGCTGAACGAGCCCAACACGAACTACTGGGGCACGAACATCGGATCGAACGGGTGGCCCACGACGGCGAGCCGGCAGGAAGGCGCTCACGTCGGTCCCGCCAACCAGGACCTCGTGATCAAAGCCTTGCGCGACCGCCTCGCGCAGCCCGGGACCACCACGAAGGCGCACATCGCCTCGCCCGACGAGACCAACCCCAGCATCTTCCAGTCCGACTGGGCCGGGTGGAGCGCGGAGGCGAAGTCCGCGGTGAGTCGGCTCAACGTCCACACGTACGGGACGTCGGGGCGCCTGGCGGTGCGCGACATCGCCAAGACGAGCGACAAGAACCTGTGGATGAGCGAGGTCGAGGGCAACTGGGACAGCTCCGGCAAGGGCTTCAACCAGACCAACATCGACAACGGCCTGGGAGTGGCCGGCCGCATGGTCGACGATCTCCGCGAACTCGAGCCCAGCGCCTGGGTGCTCTGGCAGCCGGTCGAAGACCTTTACAACATGCAGAAGGTCGAGAAGACCAACTGGGGCAGCATCTTCGTCGACTTCGACTGCAACGCCGACGGGAAGTCGGCGCGGCGTCTCGCCGACGGTGACGCCGACCCCTCGTGCAAGGTGCTGACCAACGCGAAGTTCAACACGATCCGCAACTTCACCCACTACATCCACCCGGGGGATCACCTCATCCCGACCGACGACACGCAGACGACGGCGGCGGTCACGGCGGCCGGTGACGGCGTGACGCTCGTGCACGTCAACTCCGACACCGCCTCGCGCGACGTTACCATCGACCTGTCGCAGTTCGGAACGCTCTCCGCCGGGGCGACGGTGACGCCCATCGTCACCACGCAGTCTCCGGACTCCGACGTCACGGCGAACGCGCTCGTTGCCGGGACGACGGTTCCGGTGGACCTCGCGAAGAAGTCGGCGACCCTCACGGTGCCGGCGAAGTCGGTCACCACGTTCGTCGTGAAGGGCGTGTCCGGCGTCGCTGCCGCTGCCCCGCGTCTCGAGGACGGCAAGAGCTACCAGCTCGTCGGTGTGCAGAGCGGGAAAGCTCTGAGCGGCGAAGCCTCGGGGGCCGTGCTGCGGACGTCGGCGACGACGGCATCCACCGCTCCGGCTCAGAAGTGGACCGCGCGCGTCCTCTCGGGCGCCGGATCGAACCGCCAGACCGTCGCCCTCACGAACGGTGCCGGGAAGCTTCTCGCCGCGACCTCTCAGGGGACGACGCTCCTCGACCCGGGAAGCGTCTCCGACACGGATCCGCGGATTCGGTGGATCCCGTCGACCACGGACGGCAAGACGTTCGCGCTCGCGAACGCGAGCTCGCAGAGCGTTCTGGACGTGAACCAGGCCAGTACCGCCGACGGAGCGTCCATCGGGGTGTACACCGCGAACGGCGGCGGGAACCAGAGGTGGACCCTCGCCAGCACGGCGATCGCGTCCGTCTCCCCCGTCACGGCGGCCACGCCGTCCGGTCGCGCCCCGTCGCTGCCCGGGCAGGTCACCCTCTCGTACGCCGGCGGAGTCCAGCGCTCGGCGGACGTCACCTGGGACACCACGTCGATCGACTGGTCTCAGACCGGCACCCGACAGGTGTCGGGTCAGGGGACGGATGCCTTCGGCTCGGCCTTCACCGCGACGGCGACCGTCGACGTGGGTCGGTACGTCGACACCGACCCGGTCTCCGTCACGGTCTACGCGGGGAGCTCGCTGGCCGCGGTGCAAGCAGCAGCGCCCACCACGGTTCCCGCTCGGGTCGGATCGTCCGACGCGCGGACCAACACCTCCGTCACGTGGAACTGGACGGGCGTCGCCGCGACCGCGTTCGCGCAGGCCGGCGTCGTCACCGTGCGCGGCTCCGCCGTCTCGAATGAGACGGGTCAGCCCGCGCTCGATGCGCAGCTGTCCGTGGTGGTGACGACACCGGGCGAGACCAACGTCGCGCCGGCGAGCACCGCGTCCGCGACGTACACCGAGAGCAACTCGTACAGTGTCGACCGCACGAAGAACGGGTCCACCAGTGACAAGGGGTGGTCGAACTGGCGGTCGGGGACGCTCAATGCTCAGGACACCCTGACGTACGCCCTCGACCGCACGCGGGACGTTCGCCACGTCAAGGTGTTCTTCTACAAGGACGGCTCCTCGACCAGCTGGGCCAAGACGATGTCCGTCGAGTATCAGAAGCCCGGCGGCACCTGGACATCGGCGGGGACGGTCACCGTCGACACACCGACGAGCGGGGCTCCCGTCGTCGATGTGCCTCTCGGGGACGTGTCGGCGTCGCAGGTCCGGGTCGTCATGAACGCCTACCCCTCCACGCACCTCGTCGTGTCGGAAGTGCAGATCTTCGCTCTCGCCCCCAGCACGTCTTCGGTCGCGGATCTCGCGCGGCTCAGCACCGACTACCAGCAGGTGCCGACGTTCGCATCCGGGACGACGTCGTACACGGTCGAGCACGCCGGAGCGACGTGGCCGACCCTTCGCGCCGCCCCGACCGACACGAACGCGCGCGTCGCCATCGTCCAGCCGGCGGATGCGAACGGTGTCGGCACGGCGACGGTCACCGCGGCCGACGGAACGACGGTGCGGACGTACACCGTGACGGTCTCACGCAAGGTGGGGCTCAGCGCTCCTGCCCTCTCCGGAGACCCGGTGACCGGCTCCGTGCTCACCGCGAGCGTGGCGACGACCGATCCCGCCGATGCGACCACGACCCTGCAATGGTTGCGCGACGGGGCCCCGATCACCTCGGCGACCGGCATGCAGTACACGGTGGCATCGGCCGACGTCGGGCACGCGCTCTCCGTACGCGCGACCGCGGCCAAGGACGGGTTCACCTCGGCCACCGCGACCTCGGCGACCGTCACGGCCCGCACGGCGCTCACGGCATCCGGCGTGTCGGTCTCGACCCGCTGCGCCGCGGGCAAGCCCGTGCTGACCGTGCAGGTGACCAATCGGGCATCGGTGACGGTGTCGGTGGAGATCGCCACTCCGCTGGGCTCGCGGACGATCACGTCGCTGAGCGCGGGGAAGACGGGCTCGGTGGCCCTCACGGGACGCACCGGGACGCTCCCGGCGGGCTCGGTCGTCGCCACCGTTCGCGGCGTCGTCGGCGGAGTCTCGAGCGCGACGGACACGACGGCCACCTATAGCCGTCGGGCCTGCGGCTGATCAGCGCCAACCGTGCGGCGGGGCGTCGGACATTTCGTCCGGCGCCCCGTCCGCGTTGAGGAGGCGCCGACGCGAGTCGGGGCGCGCGCTCATCCCATTTCGGTCGACTGCGGCGCAGGAACGGGGACCGGCGTCCTCGTCATTCCGATGTCGATCGCCGCGCGGGCTGCCGCCACCGAAACACCGTGGACACCCACCGCGGGAGCAACGGCTTCGGACGCAGGTAGTCGTCGAGGGCGGCGTCGTAGATCTCCCGCGGCAGCACCACGGACGGATCGGGGGTGAGGGGCGGCAGCAGCTCACGCAGGGCGCTGGGAAGCGATCGCATCCCGGAGACGCGCGGTGTGCGCCGAAGGCGGGCTCCTTCCGCGGTGAGGCGGAGCCGCCAGCCGTCTTCGACAGTCAGGAGGCCCGCACGCTGAAGCGCGCCCGCCGCCGTCTCGATCATCTCGCGCGAGGGGATGTCGACATTGATCATGTCCCACGTCGCGATGACCGAGCGGACCTCGGCGCCGCACCGTCCCCTCGTGCTTAGCGTCGCCAGCAGGATCGACGGATCGTCTCGGAACGACGCGTAGGCCATGCGGGGAGTCTACGAAGACGGCGGCCCCGATCGCGCCCCTGCATATCCCGCACTACGGCGCAAGCGCCCTGGCATCCCCCTCTCCATCGTGTGAGGTGGGTGATTCACCGAAGGAACGAGGGATGCCATGGGAGTTGCACGCTGGGTGGGAACCGGGGCCGTGGGCCTCGCGGGGGCCGTCCTCGCTCGGACGGCCATCGGCCGCGCGGTCGCGGCGGGAACCGTCGCTTACCGCGTGTGGACCGACCCGAAGGTGCGGAAGGTGCGCCGCAAGGTCATCGCGAAGGTGCAGAAGCAGCGCGCGAAGCGCTGATGCTCAGCGACCGGGCAGCAGGCCGAGGATCACGCATGCGAGCCCGGCGAGTCCCAGGACCCCGGCGTACAACCACCGGTGATCCATGTCGATCGCCCGCACGTAGTAGCCGTTGACGCGCGCCGCCGTGGCGGGGAAATGCAGCCACGCGGTGGCGAGGAGCACGAACGGGGCGGCGAGCGCCACGAGGAAGATCACGTACGCCGCCCATCGCAGAGCGGGATGGTCGCTCACGCCGTCGGCGATCCGCCCGGTCATGTACATGATCGGCAGAGTCGTGAAGCCGATGATCGAGCAGCTCACCCCGAGCACGTAGTAGCTCCACGAGTGCGCGCGGCTCTTCGTCGCCCGGGCACGAACGCGGCGGACCGGCACGCGCAGACGCCAGACCGCGACGGCGACCGCCCCCGCGAGGAACAGGGCACCCGCGGCGAGATCGACCCGACGATCCAGCACCGCGGTGGTGGCGTTGCGCTCGGCGGCGGTCACGAACTCGGTCGGGTCGAAGCTCTGCAACGCGAGGTAGAGGATGGTCGCCCCGGTCGCCAGGCCCGCGACCATCCACGCCATCCGCGGAACGACGCGGACGTTCTGCGCGAGCATGTCCGCGGTCGCGCCGTACAGCGCGGGGTTCAGGCCCAGGGTGAGTCCGAGCCCGACGAGCGTGGTCAGCGCCGCCGCCCAGCGCGTGAGGTCTTCCACGTCGGGGCTCCTCTCGGGCGGGGGCGGATCCCGGATGCCACGGGTCGTGCCATCGTATCGGCGAGGCGTGGGCCGCCCCGGCCGCGTCAGCCGAGCGGCAACGGTGAGACGGGCTTTGTCACCGCGAAGGCGAAGGTCGTGTCGATGGACGCGAGCGCGGGGATCGCGCGCAGGTTCTCGCGGAGTAGCCGCTCGTACTCCTCGAAGCTCGGCGTGACGATGCGCACGAGGTAGTCCCAATCGCCGGCGAGCAGATGAGCCTCCACGATGTGGGGGATCTCGCGCAGGCGCTCCTCGACGGCATCCACCGTCGCCCCCTCGTGGGAGGCGAGCCGCAACCGGACGAAGGCGGTGATGGTGAGGTCGACGGCCTTCGGGGAGACGACCGCGCGATACCCCTCGATGATGCCGGCCTGTTCGAGCTGCCGGACACGGCGCAGGCAGGGCGACGGCGAGAGCCCCACACGATCGGCCAGGTCCTGGTTGGAGATCCGCCCGTCCTGCTGGAGTTCGCGGAGAATTCGGCGATCGATCTCGTCGAGAGCGTGCATGAAGCAGATTCTGCCAATCAAGACGCTCGTGGAGCAATTTCCGCAATCGCCTGCGCCGGGGAAATTCCTACGCTGGCGACGTGACCACCTTCGCGCTCGCCCCGCGCTTCGCTCTCTCGCGCCGCACCGTCGTCGGCACGGCCGCTCTCGCTGGAGTGATCGCACTGTGGTCGGCGTTCGCGCTGTCGACGCGCGCTCTCGAGGCCACCGGATTGACGACGGCGGATGCCGCGATCCTCCGCTTCGCCGTCCCCGCGGTCCTGCTGGCTCCGTGGATCCCCCGGACGCTGCGCTCTCTGCGCGGAGCGGGTGCCGGAGCCCTCTCGCTCGTGCTCCTCGCCGGCATCCCGCACTTCCTCCTCTTCGCGGGGGGCGCGCAGCTCACCTCGGCGGGGCTCACCGGTTTGCTCGTCCCCGGCACCGTGCCCCTCTTCGTCACGCTTCTGCTCTTCCTGCGCCACCGCAGCCCGGTCTCGCGCCGCCGTCTCCTGGCCCTCGCGGCGATCGTCGCGGGCGTCGCGGCGAGCGCGATCCTCCGCGGAGGTTCGGCCGATCTCGGCGGGATCATGATCCTGCTGGCCGCAGGCCTGGTCTGGGCGCTCTACACGCTGGGGTTGGCATCCGCTCGGCTGGACCTCGTGAGCGTGATCGTCGTCGTCAGCGTCGCCTCCACCCTCGCGGCTCTCGCCCTGGCACTGACCGGTGCGATGCCGTCGCACCTGCTCGAGGGCACCGTGCCGTGGTCGCAGATCGGGACCTACGCGCTCGTGCAGGGCGTGGGCACCGGACTGCTCTCGACGGCCTGCTACGTCGTCGCCGTCAAGAACCTCGGCAGCAGCCTCGCTTCCAGCGCCGGCGCTCTGAGCCCCGTGCTCACCGCCGTGATGGCGGTTCCGCTCCTCGGCGAGCCGATCACCGCGGGCCTCGCGGTCGCCCTCGCGCTGATCGTGTCGGGGGTCGCGCTGTTCCATCTCGCTCCGAGGCGCTGAGGCGGCGGCATCCGTTCTCCGTTCCGTTCCGAATACGAAGGTGACGGTCCCGCCCCGCGTGCTCGTCAGAGACGAGGGATGCCATGACCACCGAGAACGCCGGCGCACGCGCCATCCGCCGCCCGCGCACCTGGATCTGGGCGCCGCTCGCCGGGGTCGTGTCGGCTCTGGCCCTGCTCGGCAGCGCCGAACTGCTGGCCGCGATCTTCGCGCGCGAAGCGAGCCCCGTCCTCGCGGTGGGGTCCTTCATCGTCGACATCGTGCCGCGACCGTTGAAAGAGCTCGCGATCACGCTGTTCGGGGAGTCCGACAAGATCGCGCTCCTCGTCGGGGTGGGGCTCGGTGCCGTCGTCGCGGCCGCGGTCGCGGGGCTACTCGAGTACCGGTTCCGTTTCGTCGGCGCGATCCTCCTCGCGATCGGCGGCGCGCTGGCGACCGCGGCGATCGTGACCCGCACCGGAGCCAGCGCCCTCGCCTGGCTGCCGCCCGTGGTCGGGACCCTCGCCGGCGTGGCGCTGCTGCTCATCCTGACCGTGCGGCTGCGGAAGTGGGTCAACGCCTCCGTCGCGGACAATGCCCCCGCCGCCGGAGTGGACCGTCGCGGCTTCTTCCTCGTCTCGGGGATCGCCGCCGCGACCGCGATCGTCGTCGGCGTCGGTGCCCGCGTCGTCAACGTCGCGACGGCGTCCGTCGCCGCAGCGCGGGACGCCCTGCGCATCCCCGCCCCGCGCACCACCGTGACGGTGCCCGCGGGGGCTGACCTGGGCGTTCCCGGGGTCACGCCGGTCATCACGCCGAACGCGGACTTCTACCGCGTCGACACCGCGCTCACCGTCCCGAACGTCGACCCCACGACGTGGAAGCTGTCGATCGAGGGAATGGTCGACACCCCGATCGAGCTGAGCTTCGACGACCTCGTCGGCATGGGCCTCGACGAGTACGGTGTCACGCTCACCTGCGTGTCGAACGAGGTCGGCGGCAACCTCGTCGGCAACGCGATCTGGACCGGGGTTCCCATCCGCGACGTCCTGCGCATGGCGGGTCCGCAGAACGGGGCCGACATGGTGCTCTCGGAGAGCGTCGACGGGTACACGGCATCCACTCCCCTGGCGTCGCTGACCGACGACAACCTGGATGCCATCTTCGCCGTCGCCATGAACGGAGAGCCGCTGCCGTTCGAGCACGGTTTCCCGGTGCGCATGGTCGTCCCGGGGCTGTACGGCTACGTCTCGGCGACGAAGTGGGTGACGAAGTTGACCGTGACGCGCTTCGACCAGGCCGAGGCGTACTGGACTCCGCGCGGCTATGCGGCCGAGGCCCCCATCAAGATGTCGTCCCGCGTGGACACTCCCAAGATCGGCGCTCCCGTCTCCGCCGGCGCCGTGGTCATCGGTGGGATGGCCTGGGCGCAGCCGATCGGTGTGGAGGCCGTCGAGGTGAGCATCGACAACGGGGACTGGCAGCAGGCGACCCTGTCGACCCCGATCAACGACCAGTCCTGGGTGCAGTGGAAACTCGACTGGAACGCCGATCCGGGCGCGCACTACATCGCCGTGCGCGCGCGGGACAAAGCGGGCAACCTGCAGATCCAGGAGCAGGCCGCGATCGCGCCCAACGGATCGAGCGGGTGGCAGCGCACGCTCGTCACCGTCAGCTGACGCGCGCGTCGTCCACGCGGAGAATCCTGTCAAGTGCTGGTGCCCGTGCCTCTCACCGGTCAAGATCGAGGAATGCCCTCAGCAAGCATTCCCGAGTGTTCCGCCGTGCGCGGATGAGCGCGCCCGAGCAGCCGCCCCGAGATCTCCCGGCGGTCGGCGTCCCCGACGGTCGCGACCGTCCTCTCGCGAGTTTCCGTCGCGTCCTGCCGACCGACTGGGACGACCAGGTCGATCTCTTCGCGATCGTCAAACTCGACGGCGGCGGATTCGTTCGAGGGTGGAACCTCGGGGCGCAACTCATCAAGGGCTACAGCGAGGACGAGATCCTCGGGTCGCACTTCTCTCGCTTCTACCGCGAGGAGGACCGGCGGCGCGGGGTCCCGGATCGCCTGCTGGCCGCCGCTCAGCGCGACGGACACGTCGAAGACACGGGCTGGCGCGTCCGCCAGGACGGTACCGAGTTCTGGGCGCGCGTGACGATCTCGGCCATCCGGAGCGAGCAGGGGCAGGTGCTCGGTTTCGTGAAACTCGTCCGCGACCTCACGAGCGAGAAACAGGTCGCCGACGAGCAGGCAGCGCTGCAACGCACGTTCGCCCACGATCTCCTCTCGCCCGTGACCGCTCTGCGCGGGTACCTCGACCTGCTCAGCGATGACCTCCCCGCTGAGCACCGCCTGCTCCGACTGGCCACCGAGGCGAGCGATCACCTCGTCGCGATGGCCCAGGCCCTCATGGCCGACGCCGTGACGCGACCCGAGCGCGGACGACGGCAAGCGACGCTCGACCTCATCGCGCGCGGCGCCGTGGCCCTCACCCTCCCGGGAGAGGGGCCCGGACGCGTGGTTTTCGGACGAATGGATGCGGTCGCCGTCAAGGGCGACATCCTGGGGCTCCGCCGCGCGGTCGCGAACGTCATCGAGAACGCCGCCAAGTACTCCGACGACGAGATCACGGTCGAGGTCTACGAGACCGACGAGGGTGCGGTCGTCTCGGTGAGCGATCGGGGTCGTGGCATCCATCCCGAGGATCTGCAGCGCATCGTCGAGGAGGGCGAGCGCGGACGCTTCGCCGACGCCCAGGACGGCGGCAGCGGCATCGGTCTCGCCAGCGTGCAGCGGATCGTGACCGAGCACCACGGCGTCCTGCGTCTGCGCAGCGAGCCGGGGGTGGGAACCCGCGTGACCATCTCGATCCCGCGGGCCGACGAACTAGACCTCTGAGGTCACCAGCGTCGCTCCGGCGCGCTCGATCTCGGCCAGCGCCGCTGCACTGGAGTCGGGGTGCACGCCCGCGACGAGGTCGGTGAACACGCGCACCGAGCGACCCGCGGCGACCGCGTCGAGAGCGGATGCACGCACGCAGTAGTCGGTCGCGATCCCCGCGATGTCGATGTCGCGGATGCCGTGCGCGTCGAGGATGTCGGCTGCGGTCCGCCCGTCGTCCGAGACGCCCTCGAACAGCGAGTAGGCCGGGCGCCCCTGCCCCTTTTTGAGGTGGTGCGTCACGTGGCTCGCATCGAACACCGCGTCGTACTCGGCACCCTCGGTGCCCGCGACGCAGTGCACGGGCCACGAGTCGACGAAGTCGGGCGTGGCGGAGAAGTGTCCGCCGTTGTCGTCGTCGCCGTGATGCCAGTCGCGTGAGGCGACGATCACGGCGTACTCGTCGGCGTGCGCGGCGAGGTAACGCGAGATCCGCTCGGCGACCGCGTCACCCCCGGCGACTCCGAGAGCCCCGTGCTCGGTGAAATCGTTCTGGACATCGACGATGAACAGCGCCCTGGTCATGAGTCGAGCCTACGCGCGCTCGCGCGCGTGGCGGGTGCGGCGCTCGCGTGGGTGGCGGGTGCCGCGCCCGGGCTCGTGCCTGGGGTGGGCTCCGCGCCGCCGCGCTCGCGCCGCCACAGCTTCGAGGGCCACCAGATCGCCGCGCCGAGGTCGTGGGCGAGGGCAGGGACGAGGAGCGAGCGCACGACGAAGGTGTCGAGCAGCACGCCGAAGGCGACGATGAACGCGAGCTGGGCGAGGAACAGGATGGGGATCACGCCCAGGGCGGCGAAGGTCGCTGCGAGCACGAGTCCGGCCGAGGTGATGACCCCGCCCGTCGCGACGAGCCCGCGGAGGATGCCGGCCCGGGTGCCGTGGGCAAGTGATTCCTCGCGCACTCGCGACATCAGGAAGATGTTGTAGTCGACTCCGAGCGCGACGAGGAAGACGAAGCCGTAGAGCGGCACCGACGGATCGGCCCCGGGGAATCCGAGCGGTCCGTTGAAGACGAGCGCGCTCACACCGAGGGCTGCGCCGAACGACAGGATCACCGTGCCGATCAGGATCACCGGCGCGACGACCGACCGCAGCAGGGCCATGAGGATCAGCAGGATCACCGCGAGCACGATCGGGATGATGAGCGTGCGGTCGCGGATCGAGGTGTCGATCGAGTCGATATCGGTCGCCGTCACCCCGCCGACCAGAGCGGTTCCCTCCCCCAGCTCGCTCCCGAGGTCGACCCGCAGCTGACGGACGGCGTCGTCCGCGGCCGTCGAGTCCGCGGTGTCGGCGAGTGTCGCCGCGAGCAGAACGTCACCGTCGGACACGGTGGGCGCCGGAGCGGGGGTTCCCGGCGCCCCGAGCGCCGTGGTCACGAGCGCGCCGTCGACGACCTGGACGGGAGCCTGTCCCCCGGGCGCGTCGGACGAAAGAACCGCGACCGAGTCGATGCCGTCCGCCCGATCGAGAACCTCGACGGCCGCGGCCGCACGTTCCTCGGGCACGAGCACGTACGCCGGGCTTCCCGAACCGCCCGGGAAATGCTCGGCGAGCGCCGCCTGTCCGTCACGCGCCTCGGACGCACCGAGCACGAGGTCGCTGGACGGCACGCCGTCCGCGCGGAGCTGCGTGAGCCCGGCGCACGCGGCGAGGAGGACGACCGTACACACGATCCAGATCGGTCGCGCCCGCCGCGCCACGAGACGCGCCTGCCGCGGCCAGAGCCCCTTCACGGGGGCGGTGAGGTCGTCGGGCAGGTCCGCGCTGCCCGGCTTCGGAAGGAAGGGCCAGAACGCCGCGCGCCCGAAAAGCGCGAGCAGGGCCGGCAGGAACGTCAGCGCCGACAGCACGGCGAACACGATGCCGATCGACGCGATCGGGCCGAGCGCACGGTTGGTCGCGAGATCTGACAGCAGCAGACAGAGAAGCCCGGCGATCACGGTGCCACCCGAAGCGAGGATGGGCTCGAAAGCCCCCTTCCAGGCCCGGATCGTGGCATCCCATCTCTTCTCTCCCGCGCCGATCGCCTCGCGGAACCGCGCCACGTACAGCAGCGCGTAGTCGGTCGCCGCACCGATGACGAGGATGAAGAGGATGCCCTGCACCTGCCCGTTGAGCACCACGATGCCCGCGTACGCGAGCCACCACACCGTGAGCAGTGCCACGCACAGGGCGAACACCGACGTCAGCAACACGAGGATCGGCAGCAGCGGCGATCGGTAGACGACCACGAGGATCACGAACACGGCCCCGAGCGCCACAATGAGCAGCAGGCCGTCGATCCCGAGGAAACCCTTGACGAGGTCGGCCGTGAACCCGGCGGGGCCGGTCACCCAGGCCTGCACGCCCACCGGGACGTCGGCCGCGACCAGGGTGCGCACGGCCTCGACCACCTCGCGCACCTCGCCGGAGCTGTCGATCGGCAGGAAGATCTGCGCGGCCTGGCCGTCTTCGGAGACGACGGGCGGGGATGCCTCGCCCTCCACGCCCTCGAGACCCGCCGCCTCGGTGGCGAGCGTCTGCAGCGCGGTGAGCTGCGCGTCCGAGAGGGTGCTGCCGTCCGTGGTCTCGGCGACGATCAGCGCCGGGATCGTGTCGCCGCCGGTGAAGTCGGTGAGACGCTCGCTGACGCGCGTGGCATCCGCCGACTGAGGCAGGAACGACGACTGGTCGTTGGTCGCGACCTCGTCGACCTTGCCGAAGAACGGCCCGCCGATAGACCCGCCGACCACCCAGAGCAGGACGAGCAGGCTCGGGATGCCGATACGGAGCCACCGCGAGACGCGGGGCGCGATGCGATCGCGGCGAAGAGCGGGCGGTGAGGTGTGGCGGGACATATCGCTAGCTTATCTAGCGACATAGCTTCTGCGCCAGTCGCCGCACCGCGCGAGACATCCCGCGCGCACTCGTCGTCACCCGCGCGCGAACAGCACCACGATCGACAGCACGAAGGCGACGAGCCCCAGCCCGAGGATCCCCGCCGCGAGGAGAGAGACGAACCTCACCAGGGGCGATGACCGCGTGAGCCGCATCCGATGCGCGCTCCCCCGGCGGAAGAAGATGTCCGCCATGTCGGCGGCCCCGATCTTCGCGTCGTCGTGAGCCGACAGCGGCGCCTCATTGACCCCACCCTGATCGTCGAACCAGCGCACCACGCGACCGCCGTCGACCTCCTCGACCACCGCGCGGACGGGAAGCCACGTCCCGTCGGCGAGGAGCAGCACGACGGCGAGGATCGCGAGCAGCGCCCCACCCCCCAGCCCCACCCACGTGAAGATCTCGATGACGGCATCGAGGGCGTTCGACACGGGGTACTCCTGCGGGAGACGCGGACGGGGAGGGAGGCCGTCGCGCCACGGCGGAACGGGTGCCGTCAGCCTATCGGGCGGCCTCCCGGAGCTCCGCGCGAGCGGAACCCGTCGGAGGGATGCCACGCGCGAGGCGCCGCGTCCAGATCAGCGCGAGGACGAGAGGCACCGCGGCGACCACACCGAACGATATGTCGATCAGCTGCCACCCGAGGGGAAGGCCGCGCACCGCCCCCGCGATGGCCGCGAGCGGCACGATTCCCGCGCACGCGAGGAGTCCCCACACGATCACCCAGACGTTGCGCACGGGATCGACGAGAGGCCCGACGAAGGCCACGGCGATGAGGAGGTGAGCGAACGCCAGCCAGTCGGTGCCGTAGGCGATGAACGGGTACGCCGCGGCCGTGGCATCCAGTCCCTCGGCGACGTGGTTCACCCACCACACCGCTCCGGGGAGGACGGCCTCCGCGTTCAGCTGCGCCAGCACGTCCCGCGCGAGGGAGAGCTCCTCGCGAAGAGGGAAGGCGGTCACCCCGCTCACGAGGAGTCCGAGGACCACCACGGCGAGACAGAGGCGAATGCGGCGGAGAAGAGCGGGGGCGAGGGTCATGCGGTCTCCCGAGGGTGTGATCCCGAGAGTACGACGGTGCCGCCGCCCCCACCGGGCGATGCTTCGACGACGAGCGACCGGCGCGGTCGAATCCGCCGAATCCCTCTTGTCGGCGAGGAGAGCGCGCCCCTAGCGTCGCCCCCAGCCGCGTCCCGTTCGGCTCCCTCTGACTGGAGATGTCTATGTCGACTCCCCCCGCTCCTTCCGGCCTCCCGCGTCGGGCTCTGTTCACCACGGCCGTGGCCGGTGCCGCCGGAGTGGTCGCCGCGACCGCGGCGTCGACCCCCGCCGCCGCCGCGCCCGGCACCACTGCCTGGGCGCTGGGCGGCAACTCCGGCGTGTCGACCAACGGCTCGAACTTCCTCGGCCCGACGAACGCGGGAGCGCCACTCATCTTCAAGACGTACTCGTCGACGAGTTCGGCCGTCTCCGAGCGCATGAGGGTCGCCGCGAACGGGAACGTCGGCATCGGAACCACGGCGCCCGACGCCAAACTCCAGGTCGTCACGAGCGGCACAGCCGTGCGCGCCACGACGACCGGCAGCACGACCACCTCGAGAGCCGTCTCGGCGACCGCCGCCGCCGGCACGGCGCTCTTCGGCCAGTCCAAGAGTGGACTCGGCGCCGATCTGCGCTCGACGTCCGCGGCCGCGCTCCAGGCGACGTCGACGAACTACTACGGCGTCATCGCCTCGGGCCCCTCGGGCGGGGTCCTCGGGACCTCGACGAACTACGGCGTGATCGGCAACGGCAACGTCGGCGGCTACTTCTCGGGCCCCACCGGCGTCTACGGCTCGACCGCCGGGGCCACCGCGGTGCTGGGGGCGAACACCAACGTCGACTCGGGCGTCGGTGTCCGCGGAACCGGGCGGATCGGCATCCACGCCCAGGCATCCGTCTCGAATACCGCGCAGGCGTTGCTCGCCGAGGGCGGGCAGTACTCCGTGTACGGCAGCGGCGGCGCCACGGCCGGCGTCCGCGGTGACTCCGCCTACGTCGGCGTCTGGGGCCAGGGGGCGACGTGGGGCCTGTACGGGGCCGCCACGGCGACATCCGGCCAGAATTACGGCGTGTACGGCACGACCTCGAGCCCGGACGGCTACGCGATGTTCGCGCAGGGACGCATGCACGTCAACGGCACGCTCAGCAAGAGTGCGGGGTCGTTCCGGATCGACCACCCGCTCGATCCCGCCAACAAGTGGCTCTCTCACTCGTTCGTCGAGTCGCCCGACATGATGAACGTCTACAACGGCACGGTCGTCACCGATGACGCCGGGCGCGCGACCGTCGCCCTCCCGGACTACTTCGAGGCGTTGAACCGCGATCCCCGCTACCAGCTCACCGTCATCGGCGACTTCGCGCAGGTCGCGGTCTCGCGAGAGGTCGAGGGCAACGCGTTCGAGATCCGCTCGGACCGCGGCGGCGTGAAGGTGTCCTGGCAGGTGACCGGCATCCGGCACGACTCCTACGCCGAAGCGCACCCGATCCTCGTCGAGGAAGACAAGAGCGAAGCGGACAGGGATGCCACCGGCTCGAACGCGCGGCGCGGCTCCGCGCCCGAGGATCCTCGCGCACCGAAGGGGCCCGACATCGAGGTTCCCGAGGCGACGGCACCCCTGGCGCCGACGCTGCCGTGAACGGCAGAAGGCCCGGGATGAACCCGGGCCTTCTGTGTGGAGCCGCCTAAGGGAATCGAACCCTTGACCTATTCATTACGAGTGAATCGCTCTGCCGTCTGAGCTAAGGCGGCGTGTGCGCGCTGTCGCGTGCACGATCATCGATCTTACATGCTCCAGCGCGTCACGGTGCACGCGTCACGTACGCGTCAGGTTGGACGGGTCAGTAGTCGCCGGTCGCCGAGCGGTCCGCGAGGATGTCGCGGCTCGACGACAGACCCAGCCGGGTCGCGCCCGCAGCGACCATCTCTTCGGCCGCCGCGCGGGTGCGGATGCCCCCGGATGCCTTGACCTCGGCGCGGTCGCCGACCGTGCGCTTCATGAGCTCCACCGCGTGGACGCTGGCCCCGCCGGCGGGGTGGAACCCCGTGGAGGTCTTGACGAAGTCGGCCCCGGCGGCGACGGCGGCCTCGCACACCGCGACGATCGCGTCGTCGGAGAGCGCCGCCGACTCGATGATGACCTTGAGGACCGTGGGAGCGGGAGCGGCCGTCCGCACCGCGCGGATCTCGGTCTCGACGACCTCGTAGCGTCCCTCGATCGCTGCGCCCACGTCGATGACCATGTCGATCTCGTCGGCGCCCTGAGCCACAGACAGTGCGGCCTCGGCCGCCTTGACCTCGGCGTGGTGCTTGCCGCTCGGGAAGCCGCAGACGACGGCGACCTTGAGCACCGCGGGCACGTCGACCGGGAGGAACGACGGGGAGAGGCACACGCTGTACGTGCCCAGCTCGGCCCCTTCAGCGATGACGCGCTCGACGTCGGCGCGCGTGGCCTCGGGCTTGAGCAGCGTGTGGTCGATGTAGCGAGCCAGGTCGGTGACGGGCGCGGTCATGGGGACTCCTTCGGGTGGGACGTGAACAGCCTAGGCGGCGGGACGGTGGCGCCGGGCCCTCGAGGGGGCACGGCTCTCACTCGCAGCGCAAACCGTTCTCAGGTACGGTGCCGTCGATGAGGTAGTCGTCGACGGCGTCGTTCACGCACGCCTTGCCCTTGTTGTACCCGAGGTGGCCTTCGCCGACGTTCGTGATCAGCACACCGTCGGAGAGCTGTTCGGCGAGGCGCTGCGCACCCACGTACGGGGTCGCGGGGTCGCCGGTCGTTCCGATCACGACGATGGGCGGAGAGCCCTCGGCAGTGATGGCACCGCGCGTGCCGGTGGGCGGTGCGGGCCAGGAAGCGCACACGTCGACGCCCTCCCAGTACGGTGCCGTCGTCGGGGCGACCTGGGCCAAACGCTGACGGTACGCCGCGTCATCGGCATCCGATCCCTCGTCCGGGTAGTCCATGCAGTTGTACGCGATGAAGGCCTCCATCGTGTTGCTGGCGTAGCGCCCGCCCTGTCGATCGTTGTAGAAGTCGGCGAGCTGGAACGCGACGTCGGCGCGCCCGTTGCTCACGTCGGACAGCGCCGATCGCAGGTAGGGCCAGCTGTCTTCGCTGTAGAGCGCGGCGACGATCGCCGTCATCAGGGTGTCTCCCCCGAGTTGACGCCCGTCGCCGGCCGTGATCGGACGGGCGTCCACACGGGCGAGCGTCGCCGCGAGGTCGGCCATCGCGTCATCGACCGAGCCGCTGTACGGGCAGTCGGAAGTCGTGAGGCAATCGGCCATGAACGCGCGCAGCGACTGCTCGAAGCCCTCGGCCTGCCCGATCGAGGAGTCGGTCTGCGACAGGGTGGGGTCGATTCCCCCGTCGAGGACCATGCGTCCGACGCGCTCGGGGAACAGCCCGGCGTAGACGGTGCCGAGGAAGGAACCGTACGAGAAGCCCAGGTAGTTCAGCTTCGGGTCGCCGAGGACCGCGCGCAGCAGATCCATGTCGCGCGCCGAGTTCTCGGTGCTGATGTAAGGCAGGATGCCATCGCTGTTCGCGTTGCACGCCTGGGCGAAGGCGGCGGCGCGCTCGTTCAGCGCCTGCTCCCGCTCCGCGCTGCCCCGCGCGCCCGGGGGGATGTCGTAGAAGTAGCTGTCGAGACCCTTCGCGTCGTAACAGCTGACGGCCGTCGACTCGCCGACACCGCGCGGATCGAAGCCGATCACGTCATAGGCGTCGGAGAGCTTCTGGTCGACGAGGATCGACAGCGACGACTTCACGAGAGCGACCCCGCTCGCGCCGGGGCCTCCGGGGTTCGTCAGGAGTGAGCCCAGCGGCTTGCCGGAGCTCGCCCGGTGGCGTACGACGGCGAGCTGCAGGTCGCCCTTCGAGGGATCGCTGTAGTCGCGCGGAGCCGTCACCGTCGCGCAGTCGAGACCGGTACCGCACTCCTGCCACGCCAGAGCCTGCGAGTAGTACGGGAGCAGCTCCTCGGAGATGCCGTCGGTCTGCGGGGCGAGCGAGGGGCCGGGAGCGGGCGCTGCGGGCGGGATCTGCGCGTAGAGACAGCCGGAGAGGGCGAGGACCGCGGTGGCCAGACCGGCGACCAGCGCGACCAGGCGACGCCGCGCGTTCACGGGGCCGACCCGTCGGCGACGGTGATCAACAGACTCTCGAGGGCGAGCAACGGTGCCGCGTTCTGCTCGAGGTTGCGCCGGGTATCGGAGATGCGGTCCAGCACCCCCAGCGTGCGCGCCGTCGACCATTCCGCGGCGAGCGCGCGGAGGTCGTCGCGGCGCTCGCTGTTGACGAGGTCGGTGTCGCGACCGAACTGCAGCATGACGACATCGCGGAAGAGCGACTGCAGGTCGGTCAGCACGCGGTCGATCCCGTCGCGCAGACTCCGCGTGGCCCGGCGCTTCTGGTCGTCCTCGAGAGCGTTGACCTGTCCGCGGACGGACGGCGGGACCGCAGCGCCCTCGGCGACGCCGAGCATGCGCAGCAGATTGCGACGCTCCTCTTCGTCACGGGTGGCGGTCAGTGCCTTGGCGTCGTCGGTCGCCAAGCGGACGATTCGTCCGGCGACTTCGACCGCGTCGCCGATGCCACGGACGCCGAGGACCGCCGCGAGGGTCTCGGCGCGGCGCGCCCGCGCGTCGTCGTCGGTCGCGAGGCGCTGGGCCATGCCGATGTGGCGCTGGGCGTGGCGGGCCGATTCTTCGGCGACGTCGGGCGCGACGCCCGTGCGCTCGACGATCAGGGCGGCGACATCGGAGACGGAGGGCTCGCGCAGGCGCAGCACGCGCACGCGCGAGCGGATGGTGGGCAGCAGATCGGCGTCGCTGGGTGCGCACAGGACCCAGACGGTCTGCTCCGGCGGCTCCTCGAGGGCCTTCAAGAGAACGTTCGAGGTGCGCTCGGCCATACGATCGGCGTCTTCGACGACGATCACCCGGTGCCGCCCGAGCGACGGCGCGAACGAGGCACGTTCGACGAGGCGACGGGCTTCGTCGATGCGGATGACGACCTGCTCGGTACGCAAGGCGGTGAGGTCGGGGTGCGTGCGCGCGATCACCTGACGCTGCGCGTGTTCGTCGCCGGGTTCGGCGATGAGCGCGGCCGCGAAAGCGTACGCGAGGGTGGACCGGCCCGACCCGGGAGGTCCCGTGATGAGCCACGCGTGCGCGAGGGCCGCAGGGTCGGATGCCGCAGCCTGAAGCGTCTCGACGGCCTCGGGCTGACCCCACACCGCGTCCCAGGGGAACGGCGCGGGAACGGCGACGTCGGGAGAAGAGTCCAGCACGGCGGGCATGCGTTCCACCCTAGACGGGGGTTCCGACACCGCCGCTGGCGATCCGCTGTGCGCGGACCGGGCGATCGACACGCGGTTCAGCCTCCGGAGAGGCGGGATGCCACGGCTCCTCGCTCGGGCGTCGCCCGCGAGCCCCTGGACGGTTTGCCGTCAGGAGAGACGGGATGCCACGGCCTCGCGGACACGGTTCGCCAACTCGGGCACGGGCTGACGGGCGTCCAGCACGACGAACCGTTCGGGTTCGGCGGCGGCGAGCGCCAGGAAGCCGCCGCGCACCCGAGCGTGGAACTCGCCCTTTTCCGCCTCCAGCCGGTCGAACGGCTTCTCGTCGGCGTCGAGTCGTGAGCGGGCCGCAGCCGGATCGAGGTCGAGGAGCACCGTCAGGTCGGGCAGCAGCCCACCCGTCGCCCAGAGCGACAAGTCGCGGATGTCCTCCGCGTCGAGCACTCTTCCCGCCCCCTGATACGCGACCGAGGAGTCCAGATACCGGTCTTGGATGACGACGTCTCCCCGCGCGATCGCCGGCCGCACCACGGTCTCGATGTGATGGGCTCGATCCGCGGCGTACAGCAGAGCCTCAGCGCGCGGGGCGATGTCGCCGCGGTGGTGCAGCACGATGTCCCGGACGAGGACGCCCACCTCCGTGCCCCCGGGCTCGCGGGTCCGCACGACCTCGCGGCCGTTCTCGCGGAGCCACCCCTCGAGCAGGGCCGCCTGCGTGGTCTTGCCCGCGCCGTCACCGCCTTCGAACGTGACGAACAGACCGGGTCCCCCGGCCGTCGCGGCGCGCGGGGCGCGCGGCGGCCGGGTCGGGTCCTCGATCACGACTTCTTCGCCGGGGCCTTGCGCGTGGTCGTCGTCTTGCGCGCGGCGGTCTTCTTCGGGGCAGGCCCCTTGGCGCGCTTGTCGGCGATGAGTTCGACGGCGCGCTCGAAGGTGATGGCCATCGCGTCCTCGCCGCGGGGCACCGTGGCGTTGGTCTCCCCGTCGGTGACGTACGGGCCGAAGCGACCGTCCTTGAGCTTGATCGGCTTTCCGCTCACGGGGTCGGCGTCGAACTCCTTCAGAGCGCTCGACGCCCGCCGTGCACCGTACTTGGGCTCGGCGTATTTGGCGAGGGCCTCCTCGAGCGTGATGTCGAAGATCTGCTTCTCGTCGTCGAGCGACCGGGAGTCGGTGCCCTTCTTCAGGTACGGACCGAACCGCCCGTTCTGCGACGTGATCTCGGCGCCGGACTCGGGATCGACGCCCACGACGCGCGGCAGTGACAGCAACTGGAGCGCCGTGTCGAGGTCGATCGTGTCGACCGACATCGAACGGAACAGCGACGCCGTGCGCGGCTTGGGCGCCGCCTCCTTCTTCGTGGTCTTCTTCTTCGGCTGATCGATGACCTCACCCGTGGCGGCGTCGACCTCTTCGGGCTCCTCGGGCTCGAGCTCCTGCACGTAGGGGCCGAAGCGGCCGTCCTTGACGACGATGAGCTTGCCGTTCTCGGGGTTCTCCCCCAGCACACGATCGCCGGCCACGGGGGCGTCGATGAGCTCCTGGGCCTTCTCGGGCGTGAGCTCGTCGGGCGCGAGGTCCTCGGGGATGTTGACGATGCGCGGCTTGGCCTCGGGGTCGGCACCGGGCTCGGTCACCTCGAGGTAGGGGCCGTACTTGCCGAAGCGCAGCGTGGCGGTGTCGGTGATCCGGGTCGAGTTCAGCTCGCGTGCGTCGATCTCGCCGAGGTTGTCGACGATGTGGCGCAAACCGATCTGCTTGTCGGAGCCGAAGTAGAACTCCTTGAGCCACTCGGTGCGACGCTGCTCACCGCGGGCGATCGCGTCGAGGTCGTCTTCGAGGGCTGCGGTGAAGTCGTAGTCGACGAGGTCGGCGAAGTGCTCCTCGAGCAGACGAACCACGCTGAAGGCGAGCCAGCTCGGAACGAGCGCCTGCCCGCGCTTGGTGACGTACCCGCGATCGAGGATGACGCCGATGATGCTGGCGAAGGTCGACGGGCGACCGATCCCCTTCTCTTCGAGCGCCTTGACCAGGCTCGCCTCCGTGTAGCGCGGCTTCGGAGAGGTGCTGTGCCCCTTGGGCTCGACATCGCTCACGGTCAGCTCGTCGCCGACCGTCACCGCGGGCAGCGACTGGTCCTCGTCCGTGTCGCGGCCGTTGCGCTTCTCGTCGGCGCCTTCTTCGTACGCTTCGAGGAAGCCCTTGAAGGTGTAGACGGTTCCGGATGCCGTGAACTCGGCGACCTTCTCCCCCGCCTGGACGGTGAGGGTGACGGTCGTCGTCTCGTACTTGGCATCCGCCATCTGGCTGGCGACCGTGCGCTTCCAGATGAGGTCGTAGAGCTTCTGCTCATCGCGATCGAGCGAGGACGCGACGGACGCCGGGGTGCGGAAGTTCTCGCCCGAGGGACGGATCGCCTCGTGCGCCTCCTGGGCGTTCTTCGACTTGCTCTTGTAGACGCGGGGGTTGGCCGGAACGGCCTTGTCGCCGTACAACGAGACCGCCTGCGCGCGCGCCGCCGAGATCGCCTGGGCGGACAACGCGACCGAGTCGGTTCGCATATAGGTGATGAAACCCTTCTCGTAGAGCCGCTGAGCGACGCCCATGGCGTGCTTGGCGCTCATCGAGAGCTTGCGACCGGCCTCCTGCTGCATCGTGGAGGTCGTGAAGGGTGCGCGAGGGCTACGGGTACCGGGCTTGGCCTCGACCTTCGCCACGGTCGCGCGACCGGCGGCGGTGACGGCGTCGGCCAGGGCGCGAGCCTGTGCCTCGTCGAGGACGACGACGGCCTTCTTCAGCTGCCCGTTGTCGTCGTAGTCCCCACCGCGCGCGATGGGAGCACCGTCGAGACGGTTCAGACGCGTGGTGAAGGAGGACCCCGACTGGGAGGCGAGCGCCTCGACGTCCCAGTACGACGCGGACACGAACGCCATACGCTCGCGCTCGCGCTCGACGACCATGCGGGTCGCGGCGGACTGGACACGGCCCGCGCTGAGCGCGGTGCCCTCGCGACCCGAACCGACCTTGCGCCAGAGAACGGGAGAGACGTCCCAGCCGTAGAGGCGGTCGAGGACGCGACGGGTCTCCTGCGCGTCGACGAGCGAGACGTCGAGATCGCGCGTGTGCTCCGCGGCGTCGCGGATGGCGTCCTTCGTGATCTCGTGGAAGATCATGCGGCGCACGGGCACCTTGGGCTTGAGGACCTCGAGGAGGTGCCACGCGATGGCTTCGCCCTCGCGGTCACCATCAGTGGCCAGGAGGACTTCGTCGGCCGTCTTGAGCGCGCGCTTGAGCTCGGCGACCGTTTTGGTCTTGCGGTCGTTGACGACGTAGTAGGGATCGAAGTCGTTTTCGACGTCGATCGAGTACTTGCCGTATGCCGCCTTCTTGTCGGCCGGGATCTCTTTCTTGGACGCGAGATCGCGGATGTGTCCGACCGAGCTGAGGACCTCGTAGTCGTCACCGAGGTATCCCTGAATCGACTTCATCTTGGTCGGGGACTCGACGATGACGAGCTTCTTGCCGTTTGCCACTGGGGTCCTTTCTTCGCTGCACACCATACACACGCATTCCTGGTGGGGTTCCCGGGGACCGCTCGAGCGGTCATTTCGGGGGGACCGGCTCGAGAGTGTGCATCGAACGGAATTCCACCGTACGCCGTGACGACGGTCACCGTGGCGACGAGGCCGTCGAGTACGCACTCCTCGAGGGTCGCGCCACCGGCTGCCGCGACCGCGGCGGCGGCCTCGCAGGGCGCACCGTCGACGGCACCGCTCACCGTATCCGCCGCCGCGAGGGCCGCGGCATCCGCTGTTCCGGCGAGCTTCTGCGCCTGGACAGCCGCTCCGCCGACCGCGGCGAGCGCGAGCGTCACCGCGACGGTAATCGCCGTGACGCCGACGACGGAAACGGTGCCGGCCATCACTCACCCCCTTCTAGGGCACACGCGTGCGCCGACACGGGAGGGAGCGGCACGGAGAGCGGAACGGGTGCCGACGCGTCGACGCACACGAGCCCGTTGCGACGGGAGACCGACATCGAGGCACCGATTTCTCCGACGGCGGCGAAGGCGCGCGCGTCGTCGCCTCGTCCGAGGAGCCGGGCCGACTCGGCGGACACGTGCTGGAGCCGGACGGCGGTCGCCGCCGACCCCAGCACGCCCACGCCGAGAGCGAGCACGACGATGACCGCCGGGACCGCGACGGCGAACTCCGCTGTCACCGAGCCACGCTCGTCGAGGAGGACTCGTCTCACCGGGAACTCCTCACTGGACGGTGAGCGCGCGGCGAACGAGATCGGTCAGGATGCCACGCACCTCGTCGCTCCTCATGATCATGACGAGCAACCCGGCAAAGGCAACGGCGGCCATCGTGGCGATCGCGTACTCAGCGGTGGCGGCTCCCCGATCGTCGAGGAAGAGCGAACCCGCGCGCCGGCTCGTCAGGAGCGGCAGGGCCGGGGCTTCCGGAGTGGGGGCGAGGGGAAACGGAATGGGGACAGTCATGGAAAACCTCTTTCGTCGGTGAGGGCGGGGATGAATCGGGAAAGGCGGGGAGGAGGAGCACGGGTCAGAACGGGGAGACCCCGGAGCGGAGCACGCCGATCATGAGCGGGGCCACGGCGAGAAGCAGAAAGGCCGGAAGGGTGCAGACGCCGAGCGGAAGAAGAAGACGCGTGGACAGCCGCGCCGCCGCTTCGCGTCCTTCGGTTCGCGCGGCGCGGCGGGCGAGCCAGGCGTCACCGCGCAGCAGTTCTCCGGCGGGGACCCCCGCCCGCACGGAGAGATCGAGCGTGGCTTCGGCGCGGGGCAGACTGTCGTCACCCGAGAGCGGTCCCCCACGCCGCTCCGCGGCGATAAGCGCGCGGGCCCGTTCGATCGAAGCTCCGGCCGAGAGAGCGACGGCGAAGAGCTCCGCGGTCATTCCCGGCACGGCTGTCGGCGGTTGCGCGCGACGCGCCAAGCGCCGGGACCAGACGCGGGCGACGACGACCAGGAGGAGCCCCGCTCCGAGACACAACCGGCCGACCGGGTCGGCGGTGAGCACGCGCACCGTGTCGAACCCGAGGAACACCCCGAGCGGAACACCCGCGAGCGGGAGCGCGGCGAGGAGCCGCGCCGTCGCAAGAGGCTCCGCCAGGGCGACGTTCACGTCATCGGCGATGTCCCGCGCCTCGCGGAGGGATGTCCCCACCTCACGAAGGGTGTCGGCCAGGGGCGCTCCCACCGATATCGCAACGGCCCAGACCGCGGCGACATCGAGCCACCCCTCACCCGCGTTGCGCAAAACGGCGGCGACGTCATCACCCGCGGCGGCCGCGACGGCCGCATCGCGCGCAACCGGCCCCGCGTCTTCCGCCAGATGCCTCCACGCGGAAGCAGCACTGAGCCCGGCCGAGAGGAGAACGGCGAGACGGAGGACCGTGTCGAGGGGGTCCGCGGCGGCCGGGCGCGCCCGACGGTGCATACGCATCACGTCCACCGCTCCGGCTCGATCGACAGCCGCCCGTCTCGAAGGAGGGGGCGGCCGACGCCGACGATGCGGCGGCCGTCGGAGGTGCGTTCGACATGGATGACCGTGTCCAGGGCGCTCTGCGCCTGCCGCGCCGTGGTCGCCGCGTCCATCCCCGCCAACGCGCCGAGCGCCTCCAGGCGAGAGGGAACGTCGGGAAGGCTGCGGGCGTGCAAAGTCCCCGCCCCTCCGTCGTGCCCGGTGTTCAACGCGAGGAGGAGCTCGCGGAGCTCTTCACCGCGGCACTCGCCGAGGATGAGCCGGTCCGGCCTCATCCGCAACGCCTCGCGCACCAGACGCGCGAGGCCGATGCCGCCCGCCCCCTCGAGGTTGGGTTGGCGCGCCTCGAGGGCCACGTGATGCGGATGCGTCGGGCGGAGTTCGGCCACCTCCTCGATCGTCACGAGACGTTCGCCGTCGGGAACGCGAGAGAGGAGAGCGCTCAGCAACGTCGTCTTTCCTGCTCCGGTCGCACCGGTGATGAGCACATTCGCCCTCCTGTCGACCAGCTCTTCGAGCCGGTCACGCCCGCGCGCCGTGAACATCCCCGCCTCTTCCAACCGTTCCAAGTCGGGCGTGTCCCATCGGGGCACGCGGATGGAGATCGCGGTGCCCCGCGTGGCCACGGGGAAGAGCACGGCGTGCACCCGGATGCCGCGATCGAGGCGCACATCGACGCACGGCGATGCGTCGTCGAGGTGTCGTCCACCGAGAGTGATCAGGCGAACCGCCAGGCGACGCACGTCGGTCTCGTCCGCGCGCCAGGAGGGCACCGCTTCCACGCCCTGCCCGCGGTCGACGAAGAGCCCCTCCTCACCGTTGACGAAGAGGTCGGTGACCGCCGGGTCGTCGAGGAACGGCCGGAGGAAGGCGAGCGCGGGATCGCGCCAGACGACCGGGGGAGGCCGGAAGGGAAGGACGGGAGACATGCCGATGACCGTACGAGGACGGGGGCATCGTCCGTGGCCGCGGAAGGCGGATCCGTGGAGAAATCGTCGACGTCACCCCTCGGGGAGGGGGAGCACTGCCGCGCCTCGGTCCGGCAGTGGACGGGGCAGAAAAAGAAGGGGGCGGCATCCCATCAGTGGGGGGCGAGGGATGCCGCCACGCGCCGGCAGAAATTGGGGGGCTCCCGCCGACGCGAATGCCGGAAGCGATGTTCGGGCACGGGTTAGATTACGCGCCTCGGACGGCCCCGCCAACTCGCCACACGCCGCGCGCCCCTGATATATCACCTGTTTCTTCTCGAGAGGATGCCAACTATCGGAGGTGGCCGGGTGTCGGGGGCCCTCGCTAGCGTCAGCACGGTGACGATGCCCGCGAGGACGCGGCATCCCCTCGACCGCGAAGGAGCGCCGCGATGAGCAGCCAGATCGATCATCTCCTCAACGAAACCCGGCGGTTCGCGCCTTCGGCGGAGTTCGCCTCCGCGGCCGTCGCCGACGGCAGCCTGTACGAGCGCGCCGCTGCCGATCGAGAGGGGTTCTGGGCGGATCAGGCCCGCGAACTGGACTGGCACAAACCCTTCACGCGCGTACTCGACTGGTCCAACCCGCCGTTCGCGGAATGGTTCGCCGACGGAGAGCTCAACGTCGCGTACAACTGCCTCGACCGCCACGTCGAAGCCGGCAACGGCGACCGCATCGCGCTTCGCTGGGAGGGCGAGCCCGGCGACCAGCGGAACGTGACCTACGGCGAACTCACCGACGAGGTGAAGCGCCTCGCCAACGTCTTGACCGACCTGGGAATCGAGCGCGGCGATCGGGTGGCCATCTACCTGCCGATGATCCCCGAGGCCATCGCCTCCATGCTCGCCGTCGCCCGGATCGGCGCCGTGCACTCAGTCGTCTTCGGCGGCTTCTCGGCCGACAGCCTCCGTTCCCGCATCGACGACGCCGGCGCCAAGCTCGTCATCACCGCCGACGGCGGCTGGCGCAAGGGAAAGGTCTCCCCCCTCAAGCCCGCGGTCGATCAGGCCCTCGCCGACCGCAACGGGTCCGGCATCCAGGAGACCGTGGAACACGTGCTCGTGGTCAAGCGCGGCGAGAACGACGTCGACTGGGTCGAGGGGCGCGACCTCTGGTACCACGACGTCGTCCCGCAGGCCGCGGCCGAGCACGAGGCCGAGGCCTTCCCCGCCGAGACGCCGCTGTTCATCCTCTATACCTCCGGCACGACCGGTAAACCCAAGGGCATCCTCCACACCTCCGGCGGCTACCTCACGCAGGCGGCCTTCACCAACCGCGTCGTCCATGACGTGCACCCCGAGACCGACGTCTACTGGTGCACCGCCGACATCGGCTGGATCACGGGCCACACCTACGTCACCTACGGACCGCTCGCCAACGGCGCCACGCAGGTGCTCTACGAAGGCACCCCCGACACCCCGCACCCCGGGCGCTGGTGGGAGCTCATCGAGAAGCACGGCGTGACGATCTTCTACACCGCGCCCACCGCGATCCGCTCGTTCATGAAGATCGGCCGCGACGTCCCGCAGAAGTTCGATCTGTCATCCCTGCGCCTCCTCGGCTCCGTCGGTGAGCCCATCAACCCTGAGGCGTGGATCTGGTACCGCGACATCATCGGAGCCGACAGAGCTCCGATCGTCGACACCTGGTGGCAGACCGAGACGGGCGCGATCATGATCTCCGCTCTCCCCGGGGTCACGGAGACCAAGCCCGGCTCGGCCCAGGTCCCCATCCCCGGGATTTCGATCGCCGTCGTCGACGACCAGGGTGAACCCGTGGGGAACGGCAGCGGCGGCCTGCTTGTCATCACCGAGCCCTGGCCCAGCATGCTGCGCGGCATCTGGGGCGACCCCGACCGCTACCGCGAGACGTACTGGGAGAAGTTCGCCGACAAGGGCTACTACTTCGCGGGCGACGGTGCCCGACTCGATGACGACGGCGACGTCTGGCTCCTGGGCCGCGTCGACGACGTCATGAACGTCTCGGGCCACCGCCTGTCGACGGCCGAGATCGAATCGGCCCTCGTCGGCCACGAGGGCGTGGCCGAGTCCGCGGTCGTCGGCGCCTCCGACGAGACCACGGGCCAGGCCGTCGTCGCCTTCGTCATCATCAAGAGCAGCTACCTCAAGCAGCACCCCGTCGAGGGCCTCGGCGATGAGCTGCGCAAGTGGGTGGGTGAGCAGATCGGCCCGATCGCCCGCCCCCGCGACGTCTACATCGTCGGAGAGCTGCCCAAGACCCGCTCCGGCAAGATCATGCGCCGCCTCCTCCGTGACGTCGCCGAGGGGCGCGAGGTCGGCGACACGACGACCCTCGCCGACACCGCCGTCATGAGCGTCATCAGCGCACAGGTGAAGTAGACGACACGACACGGAAGATCCCGGATGCCATGCCCTCGGCATCCGGGATCTTTCGCGTTCTGGATACATTCAACCCTTCGATGCTCATCTCACCGCCATGTAGAACGCCTTACGTATACACTCATCGGTGACCGGTGATGTCGAGGAGGCCAGCATGCGCGCCAGCGATCGGGCCTACGCAACCCTCCTCGAAGAGATCCAGACCGGAGTCCTCGGGCCGGGCACCGTGCTCGGCGAAGTCGAGCAGTCCGCCCGCCTGGGAGTGAGCCGGACTCCCCTGCGCACGGCTCTCGCCCGCCTGGCATCCGATGGGCTCGTCGCCCAGTCGTCCCCCCGGGTCACCGTCGTCACCGACGTGCAGAGCGACGACATCCGCGCGCTCTTCACGGTTCGCCGCGCCCTCGAGGAGACGGCGGCGCGCCTGGCCGCGGCCTCGCCCTCGGTGACAGCGTTCGCCCGGCTGGCGGACGCCTTCGCCGCCGCCGACCTCGACGGCGATGCCGCCCGCGACGCGTACTACGCGCTCATCTCCGAGTTCGACGAAGAGATGGATGCCGCCGCCGACAACGACTATCTGGTCGGCGCGCTGCGCACCGTCCGCACCCATCTCGTGCGCGTCCGGCGCCTCGCCCGCTACCGCCCGGAGCGGCTCGCCGCCTCTGTCGCCGAGCACCGGCTGATCGCCTCGGCCATCGCGGCCGGCGACGGCGACCTGGCCGCGCATGCTGTCCACGTCCACCTGCACAATGCCCTCACCAGCATCCTCGACTCGCTCGAGACCTCCCCGACCCTCGCGTCCAGCGCGCAATCCACCGGCCGAAAGAGAAGATCATGACGATCACGCACCACGTACGTGTCCACCGCAGCGAAGAGAACCTCGCCCGTGAGGGACAGCTCGCGTGGTCTCTCGCGCGGGTCGCAGTCGACCCGGTGGCGGTGGACGCTGATGTGACGGACATGATCATCAACCGGGTGATCGACAACGCCGCCGTCGCGGCGGCGTCGCTGTCGCGCGGGCCGGTGAGCGCGGCGCGTCAGCAGGCGTTGGATCACGCGGTGTCGATCGGCGGGGCGGGGGCGACGGTGTTCGGGTGCGCGCTGGAGCGACGCTCGAGCCCGGAGTGGGCGGCATGGGCGAACGGCGTCGCCGTGCGCGAACTCGACTACCACGACACGTTCCTCGCCGCGGACTACTCCCACCCCGGCGACAACATCCCCCCGGTCCTCGCGGTCGCCCAGCACACCGGTCGTGATGGCGCCGCCGTGGTGCGGGCGCTGGCGACGGCGTACGAGGTGCAGATCGACCTGGTCCGCGCGATCAGCCTGCACAAGCACAAGATCGATCACGTCGCCCACCTCGGCCCGTCCGCTGCCGCCGGCATCGGCACCCTCCTGAACCTGGACCAGGACACCATCTACCAGGCGATCGGGCAGGCCCTTCACACCACCACCGCGACGCGGCAGTCGCGTAAGGGCGAGATCTCCACCTGGAAGGCGCACGCTCCGGCGTTCGCGGGAAAGATGGCGATCGAAGCCGTCGATCGGGCCATGCGCGGCGAGACCTCGCCATCCCCGATCTACGAAGGTGAAGACGGTGTCATCGCCTGGCTGCTGGACGGCCCCACCGCCACCTACGACGTCCCGCTGCCCGGGGACGGGGAGCCCAAGCGGGCCATCCTCGACTCGTACACCAAGGAGCACTCCGCCGAATACCAGGCACAGGCGTGGATCGACCTCGCCCGCAAGCTCCACCGCGAGCGCCCCGACCTCACCGACCCGGCGAATATCGCCTCGATCGTGCTGCACACCAGCCACCACACGCACTACGTGATCGGCTCCGGCGCGAACGACCCGCAGAAGTACGACCCCACCGCGTCGCGGGAAACGCTGGATCACTCCATCCCGTACATCTTCGCCGTGGCGTTGCAGGACGGCGCGTGGCACCACGTCGACTCCTACGCCCCGACCCGTGCGAGCCGCCCTGACACGGTGGAGCTCTGGCACAAGATCACCACCGCGGAAGATGCGGAGTGGACCCGCCGGTACCACTCCGAGGACCCGAACGAGAAAGCCTTCGGCGGGCGGGTCGAGATCACCCTCACCGACGGCACCACCGTCACCGACGAGATCGCGGTCGCCGACGCCCACCCTCTCGGCGCCCGTCCCTTCGCCCGTGAGGACTACATCCGCAAGTTCCGGACCCTCGCCGAGCCCGTTCTGCTCCCCGAGGAGATCGAACGCTTCCTCGCTCTCGCGCAGCGCCTGCCCGAACTCACCCCCGTCGAGGTCATGCAGCTCACCATCGTCGCCAAGCCCGGCATCCTGGCATCCGCCCCCGCACCCAAGGGACTCTTCTGATGCTGTACTCGTCGGTCTCGGCAGCCGAGAAGCGACAGGCCTTCCGCGAGCGGCTGGCATCAGGCGAGCTCCTCCGATTCCCCGGGGCGTTCAACCCGCTGTCGGCGCGGCTCATCGAGCGCAAGGGCTTCGAGGGCGTCTACATCTCCGGGGCGGTGCTGAGCGCCGACCTCGGCCTCCCCGACATCGGCCTCACGACCCTCACCGAGGTCGCCGGGCGCGGGCAGCAGATCGCGCGGATGACCGACCTCCCCGCGATCATCGACGCCGACACCGGCTTCGGCGAGCCGATGAACGTCGCCCGGACCATCCAGACGCTCGAAGACGCGGGACTGGCCGGATGCCACATCGAAGACCAGATCAACCCGAAGCGGTGCGGCCACCTCGACGGGAAGGCCGTCGTCGACACCGACACCGCGATCAAGCGCATCCGAGCGGCGGTCGATGCCCGCCGCGACGACAACTTCCTCGTCATGGCCCGCACCGACATCCGCGCCGTCGACGGTCTGGATGCCGCAATCGACCGCACGCGACAGCTCGTCGATGCCGGCGCGGACGCGATCTTCCCCGAGGCGATGCGCACCCTCGCCGAGTTCGAGGCGGTGCGCGCTGCGGTCGACGTGCCGATCCTCGCGAACATGACCGAGTTCGGGAAAAGCGACCTCTTCAGCGTGGAGGACCTGCGAAACGTCGGCGTGAACATCGTCATCTGGCCGGTCTCGCTCCTGCGCCTCGCGATGGGGGCCGCCGATCGCGCACTCGACGCGCTGCAGGACGAGGGCCACCTGAAGAGCCAGCTCGGGCAGATGCAGCACCGCGCCGACCTCTACGACCTGATCGACTACGAGCAGTACAACCACTTCGACACGAACATCTTCGACTTCACCATCACGAAGGAGTGAGCATGGCTGACACCCAGGACGACATCAGAAAGGGCCTCGCCGGCGTCACGGTGGACTACACCGCCGTCAGCAAGGTCAATCCCGAGACCAATTCGCTCCTCTATCGCGGGTACCCCGTGCAGGAGCTCGCCGCGACCCAGTCCTTCGAGGCCGTCGCGCTGCTGCTGTGGAACGGCGATCTGCCGACGGAGTCGGAACGAGCCGAGTTCGAAGCATTCGAGCGCGCGCACCGCGACCTCGACGCGGACATCAAGACCGTGATCGACCTGCTCCCGCTCGACGCCCACCCCATGGACGTCGTCCGCACCGCGGTCTCGGCGCTGGGTGCCGCGGCGGCCGATGTGGCGGACAACTCCCCCGCCGCCGACCTCGCCAAGGCCAAACTCCTGTTCGCGAAGATCCCGGCCATGGTCGCCTACGACCAGCGCCGTCGCCGTGGGCAGGAGCTGATTCCCCCGCGCGCCGATCTCGACTACTCGCGCAACTTCCTCTGGATGACGTTCGGGGAAGAGCCGGTCGACGTCGTCGCCGAGGCGTTCACCGTCTCGATGATCCTGTACGCCGAGCACTCCTTCAACGCCTCGACCTTCACGGCGCGCGTCATCACCTCGACCACCGCCGACCTGTCCTCGGCTGTCGTCGGCGCGATCGGCGCCCTCAAGGGTGCTCTGCACGGGGGCGCGAACGAAGCCGTCATGCACATCTTCGACGAGATCGGTTCGGCCGAGCGCGTCGAAGCGTGGCTCGACGATGCTCTGGCGAACAAGCGCAAGATCATGGGCTTCGGCCACCGCGTCTACAAGAAGGGCGACTCGCGCGTTCCGACGATGAAGGCCGCCCTCGACACCCTCGTCGCCCACTACGGCGCCGAGCAACTCTCCGCGCTGTACGACGAGCTGGAGACCGCTTTCGTCTCGCGCAAGGGCATCTACCCCAACCTCGACTACCCGTCGGGCCCGGCGTACCACCTCATCGGATTCGACACTCCGACCTTCACCCCGCTGTTCGTCGCCGCGCGCGTCACGGGCTGGACGGCCCACATCATCGAGCAGACGGCATCCAATGCCCTCATCCGCCCCCTGTCGGCCTACAACGGCGTCGACGAGCGGCACATCGACGGCTACGTCGCGTCCGAGGCCGAGGTCGCCGCGGCGGCTCGCCCCGAAGAATCCTAGAAACGCCGAGAGGGGACGGAGCCTCCGCGGCCCCGCCCCCTCTCGTCCGTCAGCCGTCAGGCGACGGTGAAGATGACCTCGACCTCGACGGGGCTGTCGAGCGGCAGCACGGGCACGCCCACGGCGGAGCGCGCGTGGACACCGGCGTCGCCGAAGACCTCCCCCAGGAACTCGCTGGCGCCATTGATGACGGCGGGCTGCCCGGTGAATTCGGGAACGGATGCCACGAACCCGGTGACCTTCAGCACGCCCGTCAGCTTGTCGACATCGCCCACGACCGCGGCAGCGGCCGCGATCGCGTTGAGCGCGCTCTGACGCGCGTAGGTCTTGGCATCCGCAGGGCTGACCAGCCCCTCGGACTCGCCGACCTTGCCCGTGGCGGGCAGCGCACCCTGCACCATCGGCAGCTGGCCGGAGGTGTAAACGAGGTCGCCGTGGCGCTTCGCGGGGATGTAGGCCGCGACCGGCGGGACGACCGAGGGGACCTCGACGCCCAGCGCGGCGAGACGCTCCGCGACGCTCACTGCTGGCCCTCGAACTGGCGCGCAGCCGCCTCGGCGGCACCGAGGCCGGCGTTGGCGGTCCCGCCGCCGGTCGGACGCTTGAAGTAGGCGACGAGTCCGCCCTCGGGGCCGGTGACGACCTGCACGAGCTCCCACCCCTGCTTTCCCCAGTTGTTGAGGATCGCCGCGGTGTTGTGGATCAACAGCGGCGTGGTGAGGTACTCCCACGTGGTCATTCGCAGCTCCCGAAGGTGACTCGGATGCCGCGCACGAGGTGTGCGCGGCCAGGACGCGTACGCGCGCGAGCGCACGCCATCAAGGCATCGCCCAGCAACGTCGCTTAGCATCAACCCTATGCCTGAGAACAAACGAACGGCTAGCGGTGCGCTCGGCGGCATCCTCGGCCTCGTCGGTCTGAGCACGGCCGCCGGTGTTCTGCTGACCGCCGCCGTCACCCCGGCGATCGCCGTGTCGGGTGCTGCGGCCAGCAGCGCCATCACGATCTTCGACAACATGCCGAGCTACCTGCAGCCTGACGCCCTCATGCTGCCCACGACGCTCATGGCCGGCGACCGGGTCCTCGCGAAGTTCTACGACCAGAACCGCTCCCCCGTCACCTTCGACCAGGTCAACCCGGTGATGTACGACGCGATCCTCTCGTCCGAGGACCCGCGCTACTACCAGCATGGCGGCGTCGACCTCATCGGTACCACCCGCGCGCTGCTCAGCAACGCCTCGGGCGGCGAGACCCAGGGTGGCTCCTCGATCAGCCAGCAGTACGTCAAGAACGTGCTCGTGCAGCGCTGCGAGCGCGACGCCAAGGCGACGGACGGCTCGGACGGCACGCCTGCCAAGACGCGCGACGAAGCCCTGCAGGAGTGCGCACTGCAGGCCATCCAGGCCGACGGCGTCGAGGGCTACCAGCGCAAGCTGCAGGAGATGCGCTACGCGATCCAACTCGAGAAGCAGTACACGAAGGACCAGATCCTCCTCGGTTACCTCAACATCGCGAACTTCGGTGGCGTCACGTACGGCATCGATGCCGCCGCGAAGTATTACTTCAACGTTCCGGCTGCGCAGCTGAACGTGGGTCAGTCCGCCATCCTCGCGGGAATGGTGCAGAACCCGAACCGCTTCCGCATCGACCGCCCGAACGGCTCCATCTCGAACGACGACGGCTCGGTGACGTGGAACAAAGCACCGGATGGCTCGATCGACGACGTCGACCAGAGCACCATCCAGGCGCTCTATACGCTCCGTGACAACGGCGAGATCACCCAGGAACAGCTCGTGAACGCCGCGGACGGCTACAGCGAGACCAAGGGTCGCCAGCTCTATGTCCTCAGCCGCATGGAAGCGGACGGCAAGATCACGCACGAGCAATACGTCGCGGCGGCCATCGAGCCGATCACCCCGCAGATCACCGAGACCAACCAGGGCTGCGCGAATTCGGGCGCTCCGTACTTCTGCCAGTACGTCGTCTCGACGATCCTGAACGACCCCGCCTTCGGTACCGACGTCGACGATCGCGTCAACGCGCTCCGACAGGACGGCCTCACGATCCAGACGACTCTGGACTGGCGGATTCAGGATGCCGCGCAGACCGCCATGAACGAGAACGCGCCGCAGAGCTTCGACGGGATGAAGTTCGGTTCGACCGCCGTCAGCATGGAGGCCAAGACGGGCCGCATCCTCGGCATCGCGCAGAACACGAAGTTCACGCAGGACCCGACGCAGGCGGAGTCCGATCCCGCCTACAACTCCATCGTCTTCGCGGGCGACAAGGACAACGGCGGTTCGAACGGGTTCAACGCCGGGTCGACGTTCAAGCTGTTCACTCTGGTGGACTGGCTCGAAAAGGGCCGCTCCCTCAACGAGAACCTCAACGGTCGTCTGCGTCCGGTGCCGAACATGAAGAACTCCTGCTATGGCGACTGGATCAACGGGGGCGGCACCATCATCAACAACTTCGGGTCCGACCCGGGTTACTACGGCACCCCGCTGACCTTCACCAAGAACTCGCTCAACACCGGGTACCTCACGATGGCCTCGCAGCTCGACCTGTGTGACATCGCCAAAGTCGCCAAGAAGCTCGGCGTCACCCGTGGCGACGGCACCGACATCGAGATGCGGGTCGCCAACAACGTCATCGGCGACGACAACGTCTCGCCGATCGCGATGGCCGGAGCCTACGCGACCGTCGCCAACGGCGGCACCCACTGCCAGCCGAAGGTCATCGACAAGGTGACGGACAGTGACGGTGCCGAGCGCCCGATCCCCGACCGCCAGTGCACGCCCGGCACCCTGACGCCGGAGGTGGCTGCCACGGCCGCGTACGCGCTGCAGGGTGTCATGACCGGCGGCGGAACCGGTCAAGCCGCCAACCCCTTCGACGGAACGCCGCTGATGGGCAAGACCGGTACCCACGAGGGCTGGAACACGTGGATGATCGAGTCCTCGACCAACGTCACCACCGCGGTGTGGGTCGGTAACTGGGACGGCACCCAGAACCTGTTCGGCAGGTACTGGAACGGTCAGCAGCTCTCCGACATGCGGTACTCGATCGCGGAGGCGTCGCAGCGCGCCGCAGACGAGTTCTACGGGGGCGACGCCTTCCCCGGGCCGTCCTCCAACCTCATCCGGACGATCCAGAAGGACCTGCCGAACGTCGTCGGGAAGACGATCGACGAGGCCCGCTCCACTCTCCAATCCGCGGGCTTCAGCGTGAGCGTCGGATCGCCCGTCGACTCCGAGTTCGGCGGCGACCGCGTCGCCGCGCAGAACCCGGGCGCCGGATCGGCACCCGCGGGCTCGACGATCACCCTCAGCCCCGGCAACGGCCAGGGCGCCACGGTGCCCGACGTCTCAGGGAACCCGGTGAGTTCCGCGCGGGCCGCCCTGCTCGCCGCGGGATTCGGCACCGTCTCGATCGGCAGCTGCGAGAAGGACGCGAGCGCACCCGCCGAGGGTCGCGTCACCGGGACGAACCCGGCCGCCGGAACCTCGACGAACAAGAGCACTGCTGTGTCGCTGAGCATCGCGGCGAAGGACTGCCCGTGACCCATCCCGCAGTGAAGGCCGCCCTCGCACCCCTCGGGGTTGCGGGGGCGGCCGCTGTCGGCGCCGCCGTCTGGGGCATGGGCATCGAGCGCTACCTGTTCACCGTGCGCTACCACGCCCTGCGCGTGCTTCCGAAGGGCGCAGAACCGATCCGCGTCCTCCACGTGTCGGACGCGCACATGGCCCCCTGGCAGCACCGCAAGCAGGAGTGGATGGCGCGGCTCATCGAGCTGGCGCCCGACCTCGTCGTGAACACCGGGGACAACCTCGGACACCGCGACGGTCTGACCGGCATCCGTACCGCATTCGCACCCCTGCGCGGGGTGCCCGGCCTCGTCGTGCACGGCTCCAACGACTTCCAGGAACCGTCGCCGCGCAATCCGCTCCGCTACTTCCTCGGTCCGTCCGGGAACATCCCCGCCCACAAGCACCTCGATGTCGGCGCCCTCGACCGGTTCTTCACCGACGACCTCGGATGGAACATCCTCGACGACACCGCGGTGTCCTTGGAGGTGAAGGGGGTGCGCATCACCGCCTTCGGCGTGAACGACGCTCACCGCAAGTGGGATCGTCCCGACCAGATTCCGCCGGTCCTGAAGACTCTGGATGCCGCCGACCTGACGCTCGGAGTGATGCACGCGCCCTACCGGCGAACGCTCGACACGTTCACGGACCTCGGTGCGGATGTGCTGCTCGCCGGCCACACGCACGGCGGGCAGGTGCGCGTGCCGTTCAGCCGCAAGGCGCTCGTGTCGAACTGCGATCTGCCCCTCGACCAGGCTCGCGGACTCAGCGAATGGTCGCACGGCGGCCGCTCTGTTCCGCTGAACGTCAGCGCCGGCCTCGGGCACTCGATCTACGCCCCGGTGCGGTTCGCGTGTCGCCCGGAGGCGACGCTGCTGACGTTGCTGCCGCGCTGAGCTTTTCTCCACCGTCCTCGAAGGGGCCGTTTCCTCCACGGAACGGCCCCTTCGGCCGTTTTCGGGCAGCGTGAGGGAGCGAGGATCGAGTCCCTCAACCGAAGGGACTCCCCATGCATCACTCGCGTTCCCCGCGACCACCCCGCCGACGGCGTGCCGTGGTCGCCGTCCTCACCCTCGTCGCCGCGGCCGCCGCCGTTTTCGCTCCCCCGGCGGCAGCCGCCGATCGCGGAACGGGCTTCGGCACGTGGGCGCCTCTGTCGTCCACCGGCTGGCACGGCTCCATGCGCGTCGGCGATGTGCACACGTACTGTATCCACCCCGGCCTCCCCGTCGCGACCGGCACGACGACCGACCACGGCACGACCTCGGACGTGCGAGGCCTGAGCGCCCAACAGCTCGTCTCGATCAACCACCTCGTCTCGGTCTACGGCCAGACCGATGACCCCGTTCAGGCGGCGAGCGTGGGGTGGGCGGTGAAGGCGATCGTCGACCGAGACACCACCCTGCACTCCTGGGGTTACCACGGCGACTCGCTCAGCGAGGCGATCGACTACATCATGCGCCGAGCCAGCCCCGAGAACAGCGCGGCGATCCAAGCGCGCGTCGACCAGTACCTCACCGAGGCCGCGGCCGTCCACGTCCCGCGCACCGGCGGTTCGCTCACGCTGACCACCGCCGGTGACGATCCGACCGACGGAACGATCGTCGCCGACATCGACCCCGACGCCACCGGCACGCTGCGGCTCGAGAACGCCGTCTTCACCGACACCGGGACATCCGAGCGCGCCGACGTACGTGCCGGCGTCGTCTATCCGATCTCGGCTCCACGCCCCTCCGGGAGCGACGGACATCCGTACATCGTCCGCGCGTCCGGCACATTCCGCGTCCCGGCTGCCGCCGTGCGGCTGTACACCACCCCCGGCCAGCAGGAATCGGCCGGCCCCGCCGACCCGTGGACGTTCGAGCTGTCCACGGCGGACGCCTCTGCGCGCCCCGTGCAGTTCCGTCCCTTCGTCGAGACGGTCGCCCGAATCGACGGCGATCGATTCGTCGACGCCGTGGATGTGTCCGTCGAGGACGGCGTGTGGCCGCGCCAGGCCGATGGCTCTTTCGTGCCGCTTCGCGCGAGTGCGGATCTCTACCGGACAGGGGCATTCCCCGCCGAGTCCGCCGAGGTGCCGTCCGCCCTCTCGCCCGTCGCCCGACTCACGCTGACGACGGATCCGGGTCGAGGACCGGGGACGTATCTTGTCTCCTCGCCCGAGGCGCTCCCCGGCCCCGGGGTGTACACCGCCGTCTGGAGAATCTCGAGAGACGAACAGGACAGGGCGATCGCACCGTATCTTCCGCAGGGCTACACCTGGACGGAGCGGTTCGCGAAGCCCTCGCAGACCGAGCAGCTCGCCCCGACGCCCCCGCCGGTTCCGCCGACGCCCACCGTCTCACCGACCCCCACTCCCGCTCCCACCCCCAGCCCGTCGGCCACGGCAGCCCTCCCCGCATCCCTCGCCTCCACCGGTGTAGGAGGAGCCTCGATGGGCGGAGCGGCGCTCGGTGCGATGCTCGCCCTGACGCTGGGCACCGGTGCGGCGATCGTGACCAGGCGGCGCCCGACCCGGCGGCCCTGAGCCGGAGTGCCGGGCGGCGGCGGCGCACCGCGGGCGTCGAGGTCCGCCGCGCCAGGCGCGGGCGCGGAAGCACTGCTCAACGCTCGCGGCCCCGCGCGCGGCTTCTCCGCGCGGCACCCCGACACTCCCGCCCGGCACCACGATTGGGCGGACGTCCGCGAACGGGGTAGACTTTGAGGGTTGGCCACGGGGTGTGGCGCAGCTTGGTAGCGCGCGTCGTTCGGGACGACGAGGCCGCAGGTTCAAATCCTGTCACCCCGACCATCTCTCGAAATGAGTGAGGGCCCTTCGCGGAATCGCGAAGGGCCCTCACTCATTTCCGGACGAGGCGATGCCGCCCGGCCCGGCGCACGCTCAGCGCTCCAGCACGACCGCGAGCCCCTGTCCCACTCCGATGCAGATCGCCGTCACGGCGACACCCCCGCCGCGGCGCTTCAGCTCGTGGGCCGCGCGGGCGATGAGGCGCCCGCCGGACGCGCCCAGGGGGTGACCGATCGCGATGGCGCCCCCGTTCTCGTTCAGCAGCTCAGGGTCCAGCTCGGTCCACAGCTGCGCGCACGCGAGGGTTTGCGACGCGAACGCCTCGTTCAACTCCACGAAGCTCACGTCGTTCCACGACCGGCCGGCGCGGGCGAGAGCACGGTTCGCCGCCTCGACGGGGGCGACACCGAACACGTCGGGGTCGTTGCCGAATGCGGCGCGGCCGGCGATGCGCGCCAGGGGCTCGGCATCCAGGATCCCCTCCGCACCCAGCAGCACCGCCGACGCACCGTCGTTGATAGGCGAGGAGTTGCCCGCGGTGACCGTGCCGTCCTTCTGGAACGCGGGGCGCAGGCCCGCCAGCACCTCGGCGGTCGAGTCATCGCGGATGCCCTCGTCGCGGGTGAGCGCATGCCCCTCGACCTGCACGATCTCGTCATCGAACGTTCCCGCGGCCCACGCGGCGGCGGCGAGGCGGTGGCTGCGGGCGGCGAAGGCATCCTGCTCCTCACGGGAGATGCCGTAGATCTCGGCGAGCTTCTCGGCGCTCTCGCCGTTCGAGATCGTCCAGTCCTTCCGCAGCCGCGGGTTGGTCATGCGCCAACCGATCGACGTGTTCCACATCGTCTGGTTGGCCGCGGGGAAGGGCCGCGGGCTCTTCTCGACCACGAACGGGGCACGCGTCATCGACTCGACGCCACCCGCGAGGATCACGTCGGCATCCCCCGCCTCGATCGCGCGCGAGCCCTGGATCACGGCATCCAGAGACGAACCGCACAAGCGATTGATCGTCGTGCCGGGCACCGACGAGGGGAACCCCGCGAGCAGGGCGCCGAAGCGCGCGACGTTGCGGTTGTCTTCGCCCGCCTGGTTCGCGTCCCCGAAGATCACGTCTTCGATGCGGGCGGGGTCGATCCCGGTGCGTTCGACGACGGATGCCATGACGGTCGCGGCGAGATCGTCGGGGCGCACGTCGGCGAACGCCTTGCCGTGCCGGGCGAAGGGCGTGCGGACGGCGTCGTAGACGAAGGAAGCGGGCATCGGTCAGACCTCCAGATCAAGACCGAGAAGAGCCTCGATCTCGGCGTGCGTGTTGTCGCCGAACAGCTCCCGCACACGGAAGCCGTCGGGCGTGACGTCGAAGACGCCGTGGTCGGTGTAAACGCGCGAGACGCAGCCGACGCCGGTGAGCGGGTAGGTGCACGCGGTCACCAGTTTGGGCTCGCCGCCCTTGGTCAGCAGGTCCGTCATGACGTAGACGTCCTTCGCACCGATCGCGAGGTCCATCGCGCCCCCGACGGCGGGGATCGCCCCGGGCTCACCCGTCGACCAGTTCGCGAGGTCGCCCCCGGCCGACACCTGGAAAGCGCCCAGCACGCACACGTCGAGGTGGCCGCCACGCATCATCGCGAACGAGTCGGCGTGGTGGAAGTACGCCGCTCCCGCCAGAGCGGTGACCGGCTGCTTGCCGGCGTTGATGAGATCGGGGTCGACCAGGCCGCGCTCGGGAGCCGGCCCCATGCCGAGCATCCCGTTCTCGGTGTGCAGGACGATCTCGAGGCCCTCGGGCAGGTAGTCGGCGACGAGTGTCGGAGCACCGATGCCCAGGTTCACGACGGCGCCTTCCGGAATGTCGGATGCCACACGCGCGGCGAGCTGCGCGCGGGAGATGCGAGTGGTCACTGTGCTGCCTCTTCCTCGGTGCGGCGATTGACGCGGCCAGCCACGGCGTGATCGGCGGTGCCGCACGCGGACGAAGGGCCAGGGCGGCGGGCGTTCATGAGGCGATCCCCTCGGGGGCGAGGGGGCGACCCTCGATGTCGACGCCGCCGACGAACTCTCCGTCGCGCAGCCACGCCCGCTCCCCCACCGCGACGACGCGGTCGACGTACAGGCCGGGGGTCACGACGACCTCCGGGTCGAGCCCGCCGAGCGAAACGATCTCGTCGACCTGAACGACCGTGGTCGCCGCGGCAGCCGCCATGATGGGTCCGAAGTTGCGAGCCGTCTCCCGGTAGACGAGGTTGCCCCAGCGATCAGCGGCGCGGGCGCTGATGAGCGCGACATCCGCATGGATCGGATACTCGAGCACGTAATCGCGGCCGTCGATACGCCGCGTCTCCTTGCCCTCCGCCAGCTGCGTGCCGAAGCCGGTGGGGGTGAAGAAACCGCCGATGCCGGCACCGGCGGCGCGGATGCGCTCCGCGAGGTTGCCCTGGGGCACGAGTTCGAGCTCGATCTTGCCATCGCGGTACAGGCCGTCGAACACCCACGAGTCGCTCTGCCGCGGGAACGAGCAGATCATCTTGCGCACCTGCCCGGCCGCGAGCAGCGCGGCGAGCCCCGTGTCGCCGTTGCCGGCGTTGTTGTTGACGACGGTGAGGTCACGCGCGCCCTGAGCGATGAGCGCGTCGATCAGTTCGACGGGTTGGCCGGCGCGGCCGAATCCGCCGATCATCACGGTCGCCCCGTCAGGGATGCCGGCGACCGCTGCTGCGACATCGGGAACGGTCTTGTCGATCACGCGGACTCCCTCATATTGTTCGCTGTGCGCACACGCGTACGTTATGCGAACAACTCTACGCTCACGCCCCCCGGACGACAAGAGCCGCAGCACAGCATGCGCGCCCGGGCTCTGGCATCCGGTCTGCCGCTTCGCACGACGCCCGACGCCCGACGCACGACGCCCGACGCACGACGTGAGCGACGTGAGCGACGACGCGAGCAGCGCGCGGCGACGCGCGAACGGAACGCCGACGGGCGGCGTCAGACCAGACGCAGGTCGCTGTCGATGTCGGCCGCCGCGGCGAGCAGATCGGGGAGGCACTGCTCGCGCCACGCGCGAGCATCGCCCCGAGCGGTCGCCGAGATGTTCACGGCGGCCACCACGGTTCCGTCGCGGTCGCGCAGGGGCGCGGCCAACGAGCGCAGCCCCTCCTCGAGTTCACCGTCGACGAGAGCCCACCCCTGGGCGCGTACGGCCTCGAGCTCGGCGAGGATCGCTTCGACGTCTGTCCGCGTCCGCGAGGTGAGGGGTTCGGGATGCGACGCGGCGACGATCTCGCGCGCTCGCGTCTCCGGCAGCGCGGCGAGAAGCACGCGCCCCATGCTGGTCGCATAGGCGGGGAAGCGCGTGCCGATGGTGATCCCGACGCTCATGATGCGTCGCGTGGGGACACGCGCGACATAGACGATGTCAGCTCCGTCGAGCACGGCCGACGAGACGCTCTCGTCGACCTCCCGTGAGAGGCGCTCCAGGTGAGGCTGCGCGATCGCCGGGAGAGAGAGGGCGGAGAGGTAGCTGAACCCCAGCTCGAGGACACGGGGCGTCAGGGAGAAGGCACGCCCGTCGGCACGCACGTACCCGAGCGTCTCCAGCGTCCGGAGGAAGCGACGAGCAGCGGCGCGGGTCAGCCCTGCGCGGCGAGCGACGTCACTGAGCGTGAGGGCGGGATGCTCGGCGTCGAAGGCGCGGATCACCTCGAGCCCTCGGGCGAGGGACTGGACGAAATCGCCCGACCCGCTCTCGCTCTCGACCGCTTCGCTCACCGGCTCACCCTATCCGAGCACGCGTGCCGACTGCCCTAACGACAGCGCCCCCGCCACCACACCCGAGGGTGCGATGGCGGGGGCGCTGAGGCGTGTTGCTTAGCGGCTCACGCGGCGGAAGCGGCGGTAACCGACCGCTCCGAGACCACCCAGGAGCAGCGCAGCGGCGCCGATGGCGAGCGGCGCGGGGTCACTCGCACCGGTCTTGGGCAGCGTGCCCTGCGGACCGGGGGTCGGGCCGGGGGTGCTGGGCGTGCTGGGCGAGGGCGACGGGCCGGGGGCCGCGGCGACCGAGAACGACACCGAGGTGCTGTTCGACTGACCGTTCACCGTCTGCGTGGCGACGACCGTGTAGTCACCGGGAACCAGCGCGTCCGTGAACGCGACGGTCCACTTGCCGGCCTTGACCGTGGTCGTGCCGACCTCGGCGCCGTTCAGCGAAACGGTGATGTTTGCACCGGTCTCACCCGAACCCGAGACCTTGGTCGGGATGGCCGAGTCCGAGTAGCTGCTGCCGTCGACGATGCCGTCGATGGTGGGCTGCGCGGGGATCACGGCGAAGGAGACCGAGGCCGAAGCCGAGGTGACACCGTCACGCGCCTGCGTGGCGTTGACCTTGTACGACCCCTCGTCCAGGTCGGCCTCGACCGACCAGGTGCTGTCGGCGCCGACCTTGGCGGTGCCCGTGACGTCACCGGTCAGGGTGACGGTGGCTCCGACGAGACCGGTGCCCGAGATCTTGGTGACCTCGGAGACGGTGGACGAGCCGTCGGCGGGCGAGGTGAAGGCCGGAGCCTGCGGAACGACGTTCACGGACGCGTCGACCGTCGAGGACTTGCTGTAGCCGCTCGTCGACTGCAGCGTGAAGGCGTACTCACCGAGACGCTCCGGGACGGTGAAGCCCCAGTTGCCCGAGCCGTCGACGTCGAGGGTGAACGCGTCACCCTTCTCCGGCGTGACGACGAGCTTGGTGTTGGCCTGAGCCGTACCCGAGATGGTCGAGCCGGTCGTGACCGTGCTGCCGTCCTCGGTGGTGAGCTTCGGAGCGTCGACCTGGACCTCGACGGTGTAGCCGTCCGTCTGGGCGAGACCCGAGAGCAGGTCGGCACCCCAGCCGTAGCGGACACCCTGGTAGTCGAAGAGCGCCGACGTCACGCCGACGGCCTTGTCGCCCTGCCACATCGGTCCACCCGAGTCGCCCTGGATGACGTCGATGGGGCCACCGAAGCCGTGGACCCAACGACCCTCGACATCGAGCCAGCCGTTAACGATCTCGATGTTGCCCTGCGTGTAGCCGGTGGTACGACCGGACTTCGCGAAGGGACCGACCTGAGCCTCGCCGACCGACTTGATCGGGAACGTGGATGCCGACAAGTCGTCGACGTTCGTCCAGTCGGTGACCTCGGGCTTGAGGTCGAGGTCGTCGTTGGTGATGTTGATCACCGAGATGTCGACCGAGTCCGCGGCGCCGTCGGCACCGGCGGTGTTGCCCGGGCCGCCGAACTGCGAGAAGCCGAAGTCACCCAGCGTGTGGGAGAGCTCCACCGGTCCGGTGCCGCCGCCGGCGGTGTCGGACCGGGGCACAGTGAGGGAGACCTCGCCGATCTCGCCGTCCTGGGTGCAGTGGCCGGCGCTGATGACAGCGGGGGCGCCGCTGGGGGTGAAACCGCTGAATCCCACCGAGCACGAGTATCCGCTGTTGCCCGAAACCCGACCGAAGTATCCGGCACCGCCGACAACATCGGTGGAGGCCGCTTTCTTGGGGGCGGAGTCGAGTTTCTTCAGAATGACGTTCGCATTGTCGTCGGCGAACCGGCGGGGCTCATCCTTGAGGCTCGCTTCGTCGGCGGTCGTGTAGACGACGACGTTTCCGTTACCGTCCGCACCGACGATCTTGACCTGGTCATCGCTGCTCAGCAGCGCCTTGGCGGTCGCGTCGAACTGCGGCCCGGATGTCGGAGCAGTGGACTCTGCATCGCCCGCGAACGCTGCCGTCGGGGCGATGAACCCCGTTGCAGCGAGCGCCAACGCGGCGGATGCGCCCGCCCACCCCACACGCTTCATGTTTCGTTTCATCGGCTCATCTCATGTGTTTCTGATGGGAATAACACCGGAAGTGCGCGCAAAGAGACCGTGTTCGGGCCCCCACCCACCTCTCAGGTTCCCGCCCACCATACGTCAAGCTGACAATTGTGTATGTACGGGTTTACAAATTGCCCTACGAGATGAGAAGACTTTCATAATTCGGGCAGATGCTCACCCACGCCCTCTTTCTCTTCTCCTCCGGGCAGCGTCGGGGCCACTCGGTAGAATCGGTAGCAGCCCGCGACATCCCTCGTGGATGCCGTTCTCCCCCGCACCCGCAGGGGGTCCGGCCGGCCTCACCCGTTGACCTCACCCTGTAGGAGCACCGTGTCCGATACCTCGCCGCGTCTCGTCGCTTTCGATCTCGACGACACCCTCGCCCCCTCCAAGACGGCGATCTCCCCCCGCATGGGAGATCTCCTCCTCGCGCTCGCGGAGCGCGTCGAGGTCGCCATCATCTCCGGGGGGCAGCTCCAGCAGTTCCGCTCCCAGGTGGTCGAGCGGCTGCCGGAGGGAAGCCCCGAGCTCCTCGACCACCTCCACCTGATGCCCACGTGCGGCACGCAGTACTACCGCCTCGGAGCCGACGGCATCCGGACCGTGTACGCGCACTCCCTCACGGAAGACGAGAAGACGCGCGCTCTCGACGCGGTGCGCGAAGAGGCCGAGCGTCTGGGCCTGTGGGAAGCCGAGCCGTGGGGCGAGATCCTCGAGGACCGCGGCTCGCAGATCACGTTCTCGGCCCTCGGCCAGAGCGCTCCCCTCGACGCCAAGATGGCGTGGGATCCCACCGGGGAGAAGAAGAACACGCTGCGCGAGGCGGTCGCCGCCCGCATCCCCGACCTCGAAGTCCGCTCGGGCGGGTCGACCTCGGTCGACATCACCCACCGCGGCATCGACAAGGCCTACGGAATGCGCGAACTGGCCGAGGCCACCGGCATTCCCCTCGACGACATGCTCTTCGTCGGCGATCGGCTCGACCCCGACGGAAACGACTACCCGGTGCTCGCCCTGGGTGTCGAGTGCCACGCGGTCCACGGCTGGGAGGACACCGCCGACTACCTCGACGCTCTCATCCCGACGCTGCCGGCGCGCACGTAAGCCTGATCCGCGACGTCAGAAACGCCGTCTCGAGCAAGATCACCGCACGGCAGCGGGGGTCACGCTCGAGGCGGCGTTTCTCATCGTGCCGGGCGACCTCGGAGACTCAGATGATCTGCCCGATGGGTTCGCGCTTCTCGGCCTGGAAGCGATCCTCCGTCCGGCCGTACGCCCAGTATCCCGACAGCGAGACCTGCGTGCGGGCAAGTCCCCACTGCCCGAAGATCACGTCGCGCAACGCTTTCATGGCCTCACGCTCCCCGTGGACGAAGACGTGTCCGCCCCCGGAAGGCGGGGTCCACGCCGCCACGGCGTCGACGAGCACTCGCGACGTCCCCGCCACCGCTTCGCCGCGATACACCCAGGCGACACGCACGCCGGCGGGAACCGTGAGCGGCACCTCTTCCCCGGCCTCCTGCACTTCGAGGAACACCGAGCCCACGGCATCCGCGGGAAGAGCTTCCAGGGCGGCGGCGATCGCGGGGATCGCCGACTCGTCGCCGGCGAGCAGATGCCAGTCCGCCTCGGCATCGGGGGCGTAGCCTCCCCCCGGGGACGACACGACGAGGCGCTCCCCCGGCTGGGCGCGCGCCGCCCACGGCCCGGCGAGACCTTCGTCGCCGTGCACGACGAAGTCGATCGCCAGCTCGTCGCCGACGACCTCGCGCACGGTGTACGTCCGCGTGACCGGGAGGTCCTCCGGGGCGAGGGTCTCGCGCAGCGCCGCCAGGTCGTACGGCGGCTCGAGTCCCAGCTCGGGCTTGACGAAGGTGATCTTGACGTACTTGTCGGTGAACGCGCTCTCGCGGAACACCGACAGGTCGGCTCCTCGCGCCCGGACGCGGACGAGGTGAGGGGTCAGACCCTCGGTCGACACGACCTCGAGCACGTGCTGAGGCCGGGGCGGGCGGACGGGACGGTCGGTCATCGGAGTCCTCTCATGGGCGCGCGGGCGCGCCCTCGACGGATACGAGGTCGGCGGGGGCTCCCAGCTCCTCGGCGACCTGGCGGAAATAGCCGGCGATGTGCCCGCGCACGGCGTCGCGCGCCGTCCCACCCTCGCCGCGGGTCACCGCGCCGACGATCTCGCGGTGCTCATCCCGGAGTCGGGCGGCGGTCGACGGCCAGTGACTCAGGCGAGCGGCGCCCAGCTGCGTATACGACTCGATCGAGCTGCGCAGCCCCGCCATCATCGCGGCGACCACCGCGTTGCCGGACGCTTCGGCGAGGGCCTGGTGGAGCCGGGCGTCGAGGGCGAGGAACTCCTCCGGGGTCAGCTCCCCCGCGTCCATGGCATCCAGGATTTCGTGCACCTCCGCGAGGTCGGCAGCGGGATCAGCTGCGAGACGCTCCACGACATCGCCCTCGAGGACGACGCGGGTACGGACGACATCGGCGATCGGGAATCCGTTCGCGGCGACCTGCAGGCGCAGGAACGCCGCGAGCCCTCCGCGCGGGGTGGTCACGATCATGGCGCCGGCGGTGGGGCCGGATCCGGTCGCGGTGCGCACGACGCCCAGCACCTCGAGCACGCGGATGGCCTCGCGGACGCTCGAACGACCGACGCCCAGGGTCGATGCCAGCTCACGCTCGGGCGTCAGGCGATCTCCGGGCGACAGGCGCCCCTCGCGGAGGTCGGCCTCGATGCGCTCGAGCACGACCTGCCACGCACGCGGTGCCGCATCCGGCATGGCATCCCCCCGTCCGTCCGGTCGGGCTGCTGTGGCCGGACCACATCAGCCTACGCGCGGATCGTCAGGCGTCGGCGGGAGTCGCGTAACCGGCGGGGTTCGTCGTCTGCCAGTTCCAGTAGTCGCGGCAGGCATCGTCGATCGTGAGACGCGTCCGCCAGCCGAGCACCTCGGCGGCCTTGGTGGGGTCGCAGTAGGTCGCCGCGACGTCGCCGGGGCGACGGTCGAGGATGCGCTTGGGCAGCTCGTGCCCCACGGCCTTCTCGAACGAGGCCACGAGCTCGAGGACGCTCACCGGACGCCCCGTCCCGAGGTTGAACACCTGGTGCCCCGGCTGCGCCTGCTCGAGGGCCGCGACGTGCCCCTCGGCCAGGTCGACGACGTGGATGTAATCGCGGAGCCCCGTGCCGTCGGGGGTGTCGTAGTCGTCGCCGAACACACCGACCTCGTCGAGCGTTCCGATCGCGACGCGCGAGACGTAGGGCATGAGGTTGTTCGGGATGCCGGCGGGGTCCTCGCCGATGAGGCCGGACGGGTGCGCACCGACCGGGTTGAAGTAGCGCAGCACCGTGACGTTGAGGTCGGGGTTCACGCGGGCGACGTCGGCCAGGACGACCTCGTTCATACGCTTGGACTTGCTGTACGCGTTCGAGAGGTCGATGCTCGTCGTCGAGTCCTCGGTGAACGGCAGGTCGGCCGGGTCGGAGTAGACCGTGCCGGTGCTCGAGAACACGAACGACCGTATGCCATGGGCCAGGCCCACGCGCAGCAGGGCGAACGTGGTGTCGAGGTTGTTGGAGTAGTACGCCAGCGGCTTCTGGGTGGACTCGCCTACGGCTTTGAACGCGGCGAGGTGGATGATCGCGTCGATCGGGCCGTGCTCGTCGAACACCGCGGACACCACCGCGTCGTCCGCGGCGTCACCGACCACGAGCGGTGCGGGCTTGCCGGTGATGCGCTCGACGCGCTCCGCCGCGACCGCGTGCGTCCCCGACAGATCGTCGAGAAGGACGACATCATGACCGGCTTCGAGAAGAGCGACGGCCGTGTGAGTTCCGATGTAACCGGCACCGCCGGCCAGGAGTACGCGCATGCTCCCAGGTTATCGTCCGCCACCCCACCCACCCGCCGCCCCCACCCGCCGCGAGACTGCATCTCGCTGACAACTCGGTTGCAGGATGACATCGAACTGTCGGCGCGATGCAGTCTCGCGGTCTGGACGCCGCGGGAGAGGGCCTCAGCGGCCGTCGAGACGGCCGCCGGACTCCCGCAGGTAGCAGGCCGCGCACATCGACTCGTACGTGACCTCGCCCTGGATCTGCCCCTCGTCGATCGCCACCTGGTCTCCGTCGAAGACGAACCGACCGCCCACCAGGCGCGCGTTGAAGATCGCCTTGCGCCCACAGCGGCAGATGGTCTTGAGCTCTTCGAGGCTGTGCGAGATCTCCATCAGTCGCGCAGAGCCCGGGAACGCCTCCGTGCGGAAGTCGGTGCGGATGCCGTACGCGAGCACCGGGACGTCATCGAGCACGGCGATGCGCAAGAGGTCGTCGACCTGCGCCGGAGTGAAGAACTGCGCCTCGTCCACCAGGAGCGAGGCGACCGGGTCCGGGCCGGCGGCGGCGGCGAACACCGCACGCAGGTCGTCGCCGGGACCCACCAGGAAATCGACCGGGCGGCTCACGCCCAGGCGACTCTCGATCTGATCGGCGCCCTTGGTGTCGATCTCGGGCTTCGCGAGGAGCACACGCTGTCCGCGCTCCTCGTAGTTGTACGCCGCCTGCAGGAGGGCCGTCGACTTGCCCGAGTTCATCGCTCCGTAGCGGAAGTACAGCTTCGCCACGGGCTCAGGGGTTGATCTTCAGCGCCTGGGCCGTGGCATCCAGTTCTTTGCGCGCCGCTTCGGGCCGCGTGTTCAGCGACTCACCGTAGCTGGGGATGAGCTCGCGCAGGCGCGGCTCCCACTCGGGCATGCGCTCGGGGAAGCACGTCGTGATCAGGCCGAGCATGATCGACACCGCGGTGGACGCCCCCGGAGAGGCGCCGAGGAGACCCGCGATCGAGCGGTCGGAGGCCGTGATGACCTCGGTCCCGAACTGCAGCACCCCGCCCTTGTCTTTGTCTTTCTTCATCACCTGGGCGCGCTGACCGGCGTCGAGCAGCTCCCAGTCCTCGGCCCGGGCCGTCGGCATGAAGTCGCGGAGGCTGTCGACCTTCTTCGCGTGGGTCTTGAGGAGCTCGCTGATCAGGTACTTGATGAGGCCGGGGTTGTCGACCGCGACCTTCAGCATCGGCAGGAGGTTGTGCGGTCGCACCTGGGTGACGATGTCGAGCATCGACCCGTTCTTGAGGAACTTGGGGCTGAAGGTCGCGAAGGGACCGAAGAGCAGCGAGGACTCGCCGTCGATGACGCGCGTGTCGAGGTGCGGAACCGACATGGGCGGCGCACCGACCGAGGCCTGCGAATAGACCTTGGCGTGGTGCTTCGCGACGATGTCGGGGTTGGAGGTCTTGAGCCACTGTCCGCCGATGGGGAAAACGCCGTAGCCCTTGATCTCGGGGATGCCGGAACGCTGCAGGAGCTTGAGCGCCCAGCCGCCGGCGCCGACGAAGACGAATTTGGCGTTGATCGAGCCGGGGGTGCCGCCGATCACGTGGCGGTACGAGACCTCCCAGGAGCCGTCCTTCTGCTTCTTCAGCTTCTTGACGTCGTGGTTGGTGACGACCTCGACGCCCTTCTCGCGCAGGTTCGCGAAGAGCTGGCGCGTGAGTGAGCCGAAGTCGACGTCGGTGCCGGCCGGGACGCGCGTGGCCGCGAAGCGCTCGCCCTTGCGGCGCTTCTGCATGAGCAGCGGTGCCCACTGGTTGATGACGCGGGAGTCCTCGCTGTACTCGATGCCCGCGAACAGCGGCTGCTTCCGGAGCACCTCGTAGCGCTTGCGAAGGAAGGCGACGTCTTTCTCGCCGCGCACGAACGTCATGTGCGGGGTGGCGTTGATGAACGTCGAGGGCTCGTCCAGCACACCCTCGGCCACGAGCGACGCCCAGAGCTGACGGCTCTGCTGGAACTGCTCGTTGATCGTGACGGCCTTGGCCGGGTCGATCGACCCGTCCTTCGCCTCGGGCGTGTAGTTCAGCTCGCAGAGGGCCGCGTGACCGGTGCCGGCGTTGTTCCAGGCGTTCGAGCTCTCCTGTGCGACGTCGCTCAAGCGCTCCATGACCGCGATCTTCAGATCGGGCTGGAGGTCCTTCAGCAGCGTGCCGAGAGTGGCGGACATGATGCCGCCACCGATGAGGAGAACATCGACGTTTTCAGTCACCCGACGATTCTAGGCGCGGGCTGGAAGGTGTCTCGACATCGAGAGATCGGTCGGTTCGATGTCGAGACAACCCCGGGCCCACGGCATCCGGATGCCGTCTGCTCAGACCCGTGCGGAGAGCTTCTGCGCGACGATCTCGGCGATCTGCACAGCGTTCAGCGCCGCACCCTTGCGTAGGTTGTCGTTGCTGATGAACAGCACGAGACCCTTGCCCTCGGGTGCGGACTGGTCGGCGCGGATACGGCCGACGTAGCTGGGGTCGGTGCCGGCGGCCTGGAGGGGCGTCGGGACCTCTTCGAGCTTCACGCCGGGGGCGTCGGCGAGCAGTTCACGCGCGCGCTCGGGCGAGAGGTCGCGGGCGAACTCGGCGTTGATGCTGAGCGAGTGCCCGGTGAAGACCGGGACGCGCACGCAGGTGCCGGCCACGCGGAGGTCGGGGAGCTCGAGGATCTTGCGGCTCTCGTTGCGCAGCTTCTTCTCTTCGTCGGTCTCGTTGAGGCCGTCGTCGACGAGGTTGCCGGCGAAGGGGATGACGTCGAAGGCGATCGGGGCGACGTACTTCTCGGGCTCGGGGAAGTCGAGCGCCGAGCCGTCGCGCACGAGACGCTCGACGTCGCCCTGGGCGAGGACGCCCTCGACCTGTCCGAGGAGCTCCTGAGCGCCGGCGAGACCGGAGCCCGATACAGCCTGGTACGTGCTGACGATGAGGCGCTCCAGGCCCGCCTCGGTGTCGAGCACCTTCAGCACGGGCATGGCGGCCATGGTCGTGCAGTTGGGGTTGGCGACGATCCCCTTGACGGCCTGGTCGATCGCGTGCGGGTTGACCTCGCTCACGACCAGGGGCACCTCGGCATCCATCCGCCACGCGCTGGAGTTGTCGATCACGAGGGCACCGGCCTCCGCGAAGCGGGGAGCGTGGGCACGGCTGCCGGTGGCGCCGGCGGAGAACAGGGCGACCTCGACACCGGCCGGGTCGGCGGTGGCGACGTCCTCGACGATGACCGAGTGTCCGCCGAACTCGATCGACGTACCGGCAGAGCGCGCCGTGGCGAACAGACGCAGCTCGCGAATCGGGAACGACCGCTCGGCGAGGATCTCGAGCATGACGGTGCCGACCTGGCCGGTGGCGCCGACGACGGCGAGGGAGATTCCGGAATCGGAGATGCGGGTCATGCGAGGTACCTCGGGTGTTCGGGTGATGGATGCCGCGGACGCGGCGTTCGGGTCAGGGTAGCGCGGGTCGCGGGTCACCGACGACCGAGCGGACACAACGCAGGAGAACTGTCGCTCCCCCGCCGCCGGTCGGCGGAAATCCGACGGTGCGCCGAGCGTATCGGCCGGAACTCCTGCGTTGTGTCCGCTGAGACGTCCGGGCCGGGCGAAACGGTTGGGGGTCAGCGACCGGTGCCGGCGTGCACCGTCGCCTCGGCGTCACCGTCGAGACCGTAGGCGGTGTGCACGAGGCGCGCGGCCTCGGCGAGGTCGACGCCGCGGACGACGACCGAGATGCGGATCTCGGACGTCGAGATCATCTCGATGTTGACCCCGGCCATGCTGAGCGCCTCGAAGAGGGTCGCCGAGACACCCGAGTGGGTGCGCATGCCCGCGCCGACGACCGACAGCTTGCCGATCTGGTCGTCGTGCACGAGGCTCTCGAACCCGACCTCGGACTGCTCACCGGCGAGCGCCTTGAGCGCCGTCGCCGCGTCGGTCTTGGGCAGGGTGAAGGAGATGTCGGTGCGCGCGGTCGCGGCGGCCGAGACGTTCTGCACGATCATGTCGACGTTCGCGCCGGACTTCGCGACGATCTTGAAGATGTCGGCGGCCTTGCCGGGAACGTCGGGCACGCCGATGACGGTGATCTTGGCCTGGCTGAGGTCGGTGGCGACTCCGGCGACGATGGGCTCTTCCATGGTGGCTCCCTCGGGGACGAGCGGGGACTTCTTCGAGGCGTCGAGCACCCAGGTGCCCTCGCTCGCGCTGAACGTGGACCGCGCGTGGATGAGCACGCCGTGGCGGCGGGCGTACTCGACCGCGCGGATGTAGAGGACCTTGGCACCGTTGGCAGCGAGTTCGAGCATCTCTTCGCTCCCGACGCGCGAGAGTTTGCGCGCGAGCGGCACGACACGCGGGTCGGCGGTGAAGATGCCGTCGACGTCGCTGTAGATCTCGCAGACGTCGGCCTTCAGCGCTGCGGCGAGCGCGACGGCGGTCGTGTCCGAGCCTCCGCGACCGAGGGTCGTGATGTCGCGGGTGTCGCGGTTGAAGCCCTGGAAGCCGGCGACGATGACGATCGCGCCCTCGTCGAGCGCTTCGCGCAGGCGCACCGGTGTGACGTCGACGATGCGCGCGGCGCCGTGGGTGGCATCCGTGATCATGCCCGCCTGGCTGCCGGTGAAGGAGCGGGCCTCGAAGCCCATCGAGTGAATCGCCATGGCCAGGAGCGCCATCGAGATGCGCTCACCGCTGGAGAGGAGCATGTCGAGTTCGCGCGGCGCGGGGATCGGGGCGACCTGGCCCGCGAGGTCGAGCAGCTCGTCGGTGGTGTCGCCCATGGCGCTCACCGCCACGACGACCTCGTGGCCAGCGCGGCGCGTGTCGACGATGCGCTTCGCGACCCGCTTGATGCTCTCGGCGTCGGCGACGGACGAACCGCCGTACTTCTGGACGATCAGCGCCATAAGAGGAACTCTCCCGGATGGGTCGGGCGTCGGGATGCCACGACGGGGCGCTCGGATGCCGCACCCGAGGGTCCATCCTAGGGGCGCGGGTATGCCGCCTCCGTCATGCGCGGAATCGCGAAGCGTCACCCTGCCGACGATCAGCCTCGCGCGGATAGGATCGAGCCCTCCCACCCGGTTCTTGGCCCTGGAGGCTCGCGGTTGTCCCCCACCCCGCGCCGACTGCTGTCGTCGCTGCGTCGTCTCGTGCACACCGAGGATTCCGGCTCTCCGGAGACTCATCTGCTCCCCGTCATCGACGAGGCGTTCGCGACACGCGTGCTCGACCTCGCAATCCGCGTCGGCGAGACGATGCTCGTCGTCGGAGCCCCCGCGAACGAGGTGACGCTGACGATCGTGCGGGTCTGCGGCGCGTACGGCCTGGACCCGGTGCACGTCGACGTGACCTACAACTCGATCACCATCGCGCACAGCCGCCCGGGGGCCTCGCACCCCACGACGCTCCTGCGCGTCGTGCGCGGATCGGTGCCCGATCACGCCAAGCTGCAGCGGCTGCAAGCCCTCGTCATCGAGATCACCGGCGGACTCGCTCTCGACGACGCCGTCGTGCGCTGCCGCGCGATCCGGCGGCTCCCGTTCCGCTACCGCCCGGCGATCGTCATCGCCGCTCAAGCCGGGCTCGCGGTGGGTGTGGCGATCATGTTCGGCGCGAACTGGCTCGCGCTGGTGCTGTCGTTCATCGCGGCGGGCCTCGCCGCCACGACCCAGCACGTGATGGCCCGCGCGCGCGTGCCGTACTTCTTCGCGCAGATCGCGGGTGGCTTCGTGCTGACCGTCGTCGCGGCGCTGTCTCCCCTGCTGCAATACACCGGGATCGACGCGGCCGCTGCGATCCGACCGTCGGTGATCGTGGCATCCGGGATCGTCCTCATGCTGGCGGGGCTGACGGTCGTCGGGGCGGCTCAGGATGCCATCGACGGATTCGCCCTGACCGCGACGGGCCGCATCCTCGAGCTGACGACGCAGACGCTCGGCGTGGTCCTGGGGATCCTGGCGGGGCTCGAGACCGTGCGTGTGCTCGGGATGGGGATGTCTCCGCCGTCGACCGCCCTCCCGCTGGGGCCGGTGAGCGTGCAGTTCGTGGGAGCTGCGGTCATCGCGATCGCCGTCGCGGTGATCAACGGCGCCGGAGCACGGATCATCGTGGTCAGCGCGACGCTGAGCCTGGTGGCGTGGGCGGGCTATCTCGGTGCTTCGTCCCTCGGGTTCGAAGTGGCCGCGGCGAGCGGCGTCGGCGCCTTCATCGGCAGCTTCGCCGGCATCGTCGTGGCCTACCGCCTGCACGTTCCATCGGTGGCGATCACCACCGCCGCGATCCTGCCGATGGTTCCCGGTGCGGCGGTGTTCCGCGGACTGCTGGGGATCGTGGAGTCGGGCGACGACCCCGCCGTCCTCATGACGGGTGTCACCACCCTGACGGGGGCCGCGACCATCGGTATCGCGCTCGCGGTGGGAGCCTCGCTCGGTATTTATTTGGGGCAGCCGGTGCGGGCGACGCTGTCGAGCGTGGTGCGGGTACGCGCGCGGACGCGGGGGTAGCGGGAGTCAGGGCACGATTGATAAGGGAGGGGCTGACCCGCTAGCCAGTCCCGCAGTCTCGAGTCCTTCGATCCGACACCGCCGGCATGAGCGAGAAGACCTTCACGGAGAGGGCCGCAACGCACGCGTGGTGAGTGCTCGAGGGCTGGCATCCAGGATTCAGACGCACACGCCAGGGTCGCGTCCCGCAGCGGACTCGGTCAGGTCGAGATCGAGTTCGAAACGGAGGTGCTGATCGGCGACGCGCACGTCACGCAGATGGAGGGAGCTCGGGACGCTCTCGGCGAGGCAGACCGGGGCGGGCGGCGACATTGCGGAGTCGGTACCCGTCTGCGCCGCGATCTCTTCGGCGGAGAGCGTCTTGCCGTTCACCGTCACCGACGACAGCCGCGCGCTCAGCCACCCGTTCTCGAAGTGCGGCTTCAGTGCGACACTCACGACGTTCGGGCTGATCCCACCCGGGGCGGACGCACCGACCGTCATCTCGTCGCCGTCGAAACCGATCCTCATCGTGCTCTGGACCTCGGCCGGGAGGAACAGCGCGGTGGCCTGCGCGGCGGAGAGGGTGATGGCCCCCGACACGCGGTCCGCCGTCCAGTCACCGTCTCCCTGGCGCAATCCCTCCATGGTGAGCGTGATGTCGGTGTTGGACCGCCCCAAGGGGTAGCTGTAGACCGTGATCTCGCCCCTGTCGAGACGACCCAGGATTTCCTGCAGCAGGATCGAGCCCCCGATGTCGACCCGGACGCGCGTGCTGTCGGGGATGGCGAGCTCCGACCGGAACGCGTCGGCGACGCTGCGCTCGACCTCGGTCCGGGAGATGGTCTCGGCGATCACGGCCGCGGTCGCCAGCAGAACGAGGAGGACCCCGGCGAGAACGACGAGAAGCATGCCCCGCCCCGAACGCGCGGGCGCAGAGTCCCCGGCCTGCGTGGGCGGAGGCAGAAGCTCGGTCTGCTGATCGAAGAGGGTCATGCGCTGCTCCGTTCCGAGTGATCCGAGGTCAGCGCGCGATCAGCGTCATCGTCACCGTGGAGTGGTACTCGCCGACCGCGGCGTCGCGGGGGACGCGGAGACTGAGGTCGGCGTCGAACGTCGCCCCGTCGAGGGTGGTGGTCGTCCCCGGCTCCCCCGTCGCCAGGGTCATCGGGTAGACCGCCTGTCCGGCCTCCTGCGACGATCCGACCGTCACGCCGTCGTGGTGGACGACCTCGTGCGGGTCGATCCCCAGCGCGGCCGACGAGAAGTGCAACGAAGGGTCGTCGACACCGACGAAATCGCTGACGCCGATCTGCATGCTCCACCCGGCGAGGCGGTTGCGGTCGTCCACCACGGTGAAATGACCGAGCGCGCGGGCGACGCCGTCGCGACCGCGTCCGAGGTCTCCGAAGTCGATCGAGGTCATGGTCAGTGCGGTGAGCTGGAAGAGATCGGATGCCGTGATCGCGACGCCGAGCTCGGCGCCGGTCGACGCGTGGGGACCCGGCGGCATCCACTTGTCGCTGTCGGGCGGCATCGGCGCGCTCCGCAGGAGGAGGCTGTCGGTCGCGGTGTCGCCGGGGACGAACGTGGGGTTGGCGCACGCGTCCCTGTCGATCGCGCCGGCGCTGCCCGGGATCCCGGCGATGACCGACGACGCGGACTGGACGAGCCCGAGGGGCAACGGCGCGTTGCCGAGGCCGGCCGCTTTCTGCTGCCCGCGGCACAGGGCGTGCTGGACGAACCGCGAGAGGGTGCGTCCCTTCTCCGCCGTGAACACCCGCGTCGGCTGCATCGGCACGATCATCGAGGTGACGGTGGAGAGGGGGTAGGCGCGGGCGTCGGGGTGGCGCCACACGCCGGTGCCGGTGGCATCCGGTGTCGCCCCGCCCAGCGCGATCGACACCGCCTCCGGCGTCGGGGCGACGTAATACCCGGCGGCGTTCAGGATCTTCGCGGCGGGGAGACCGGAGGTGTACGCGTACCTGTTCTCGACGTAGGTGATCGCTCCGCGACCGTAGCTCTGGGCGACGTATCCGGCGACGCCGAGCGATCCGTTCTGGGAATGGAAGGCGGGGCCCGCGACAGGGAACAGCGTGGAGGCGCCTCCCGACCAGACGTCGGAGTGCTCGCTCGTCATCCACCTCGTCAGCTCGAGGGTCGTCGCCGTGGCATCGCCGCGCACGACCGGGGTGATGGCCTGCGCGGGAAGCGCGACGCCGGGGTTATCGGCCCGCAGGAGCGGGTCGTCCCAGCGCGTGATGGTGCCCGAGAAGATGCCCGCCACCGCGTTCCCCGACAGCCGGAGGTCGTGGAAGGGGTGACCGTCCACCCACAGGTTGTAGGCGAGCGCGAGGCCGCCGCCGACGACGGGAAAGGACGCGTAGGGGGTCGAGGGCGGGGTGAGCGATCCGTTACCCAGGTCGACGCCGAAGGGGAGGTCGGAGATCGCGAAGTCCACGTTCTCGCGCGAGAAGTCGGAGAGGCCCGCGGCGGTGCCGGTGCCGGCGTAGGAGACGGTCATGCCCGAATCGGTCGCGACGTCGCGTCGCCAGAAGTCCACCGCATTCTGCGCCCACGTCGAGCCCGACCCCAAGATCGGAACGAGTTCCTCGGCGTGCGCCGCTGTCGTCGGCGCGACGAGCAGGGCGGCCACGGCGAGAGCGGCGACCGTCCCGCCGAGCATCCGGCGGATCATCCGAAGCGCCCGTTCACGTAGTCGTAGGTGCGGGGGTCGATGGGCGAGTCGAACATGGCATCCGTGTCACCGTGTTCGACGATGTGGCCCGGCTGACCCTGGGATGCCAGGAAGAACGCGCACTGCTGGGACACGCGCTGCGCCTGCTGCATGTTGTGCGTGACGATGACGATCGTCAGCTCCTTCTGCAGTTCGCCCATCGTCTCTTCGATCACGCGCGTCGAGGTGGGGTCGAGGGCGGAGCAGGGCTCGTCCATGAGGAGGACGCGGGGCTTGATCGCGAGCGATCGCGCGATGCAGAGGCGCTGCTGCTGTCCGCCGGAGAGGCCGCCGCCCGGGGCGCGCAGGCGGTCCTTGACCTCTTTCCACAGGCCGGCGGAGGCGAGCGAGGTCTCGACCAGGTGGTCCTTCTCGTCGCGCGAGGCGCGCACGCCCGTGAGCTTGAGGCCCGCGATGACGTTGTCGTAGATCGACATGGCGGGAAACGGGTTGGGCTTCTGGAAGACCATGCCGATGTGCTTGCGCGCGTCGATGAGGCGGTGGCCGGCGTCGTAGATGTCGTCGCCGTCGAGCAGCACCTCACCGGCGAGGGATGCCGAGGGCACCAGCTCGTGCATGCGGTTGAGGATGCGCAGGAACGTCGACTTGCCGCACCCGGACGGACCGATGAGGGCGGTGACCTGACCCGCGGGCATGGTCAGCGACACGTCGAGGAGCACCTGGTGGTCGCCGAACCACGCCGAGATCGAGCGGGCGTCGAGCTCGGACAGCGGGGCACGTTCCGCTGCCGCGGCGAGCGCGCCCTCGGCCGCGGCGATGCGCTCCGCCGTCGCCGAGGCACCGCCGAGCAATGACACGGCGGAGGCGGACGGGGCGGCGAGCACCGCGGTGTGAGCATCGACCGGAGCCGGGGCGGTGGCGGGAGTCTCCGCTCGCGCGGCGGTGTTCCGCGAGAAGAGGCGGCCCGCGCGGCGCGACGGCGGGACGTCGCCGGCGGTCGGTGCTCCGGCCATCCCGGCGGTCAGACCCTCGAACTCGATCTCGGCGAGGATGCGTGCCTCCTCGGCGTTGAGCACGTCGGTCATGTAGGGATCGGCCGCGGCGCGCGCGGCCTCGTCGCCCGACACGACCTCGGTGTGGGCGAGGTCGGCGCTCTCGAGCTCAGCGAGGGCCCGGTCGGCGGCTTCACGCTCGGCAGCTTCACGCGCGGCGGCTTCACGCGCGGCCGCGCGGGGAGCGCCGTCGTCGGCAGGGGATGCAGGGGTGGAGGTCATGTCGGTACCGCTCACAGGAGATTGGGGAGAAGACGGACGAGCTGGTCGGAGACGAACACGCTCGCCAGCAGCAGGACAGGGGCGAAGACGATCCACGTCTTCTGCCAACCGACGCGCCGATACGCCCACACGGCCGCGAATTCGGCCACCACGAGGAACTGCAGGGCGAAGACGAGCGCCCACACGGTCGTCATGTCGGTGGCCAGCGGCTTCGCCTGCGGCGGCAGCGTCATCGACGTGGTCTGGCGCGCGCCCGCGGGCACGGCCGATCCTGTCGCGCGCGCATCGACGTAGGCGATGCCCGTGGGGAGATACGGACCCCCGCGGGCCGTCACGAGGATGAGGCGGCTCTCGCCGCGCACCGGCGCCGGCGGCGTCGGGTCACCGGCGTAGCGCACGCCGAGCACCTCGAACGCCTGCTCGCCCTGGCCGGTTCGCACGGTGAACGTCTCCCCCGGCTGCAGCGACTGCAAGCGCGCGAACGGACCGCCGAAGGCGGCCGCGCGCCCCATGACCATGCTCACCCCGGCTTGCCCCGGCAGCACCGTGTCGCGGCGGTGCCCGGGGCCGTGCATGAGCACGCCGGAGGTCGTCCCCTCGGAGATGACCTCGTCGATGCCGAGTTGCGGGATGGACAGGATGCCGACGGGTGCGCCGTCCGGCAGGAGGTGGTCCTCGAAGTCCCCCTCGCTAACGGGGGCCGTTCCCGCGGCGAGCTCGGCGCGGAACGTGTCGCGGAGCTGCTGCTGCGCGGCGAAGTGCGACACGTGGCTGATCACGAGCAGGTTCAGGAGGAAGACCAGCACGAGGACCGCCACCGAGACGAGCATCCCGCGCAGGAACACCTGCCCCGCCGACAGGGGAGCGTACGCGGGTCGCGGTCGGGGCGGGCGTCGTGGCGGGCGGGGGGCCTGACGAGGCGCGTCACGCGGAGGAGTCGGGCCGCCGGCCGACAGGCGCGAGCCGGTGGGCAGACGCGCGCCGAGGCGCTCGAGGATGGTCACGTCGTCGCCACCGCGGCGGGCGCCGTCCCCCGCACGGTCCGCCGCAGGATCTGCACGACGAGCACGGCGAGCCCCGCGAGGACGAGCAGTCCCGTGATGACCCACGGGAACAGCAGCGCCAGCGCGTCACGCGTGACCGGAGTGAGGGCGACGCCATCCACGCTCTCGGGCGGCGTCAGCGTGACGTGGGTCGAGAGGAGGGTCCACTGCCCGCCGTGGCGGAGACGCGCCGAGACGACCCGGGTCTCGCCGGGCTGTAACCCGGCGATGGCGACGTCGTCGACGGCATCCAGTCCCTGGGGGAAGATCCCCGTGTCCATCCAGAAGTCGGCCGTGGCGTCGATGGGCGTCGACGCGGCGTTGCGCACGCTGAACCAGACCTCGACCACTCCCCCGGCCGGGTCGAGCTCCGGGGTGGCGGAGGCGTTGAGCCCGCCGACGTAGACCATGCCGGCGATGCTGACCTCGTTCGCGGCCGAGGTGCCGCCCCCGCTCGACCCGTTCCCCGAGCCCGCCCCCGAAACGGGAACAGGGACGGGCCGGGTACCGCCTCCGGAAGAGGACCCCGCGGGACTGCTCCCCCCGGATGCCGGCGTCGACGCGGAGGCGGACGGCGTCGGCGTCGGCGTCGAGCCGTCCGTGATGGTGACCGACAGGGTCCCGGGGTCGTTCGGGGACGGCGTGGTCGCGCTCGCACCCGTCGACCCGGCGAGGACGAGGAGGGCGACGGCGACACCCGCGGCCGCGACCCGCGGCGCCGAGAGACCGACCGCGCCGCGCCGCGGGCGGGATCGGCTCGCTCGGCCGGGACGCCTCATGACCCGTCCGTCCGGGCTCCCGCGAGAGCCGCGGCGTCGTCCGCCGCCGTCTGCGCGACGAAGTCCATCCATTCCTGCGCCCGCACCTCGTCGCGCCGGCGTCGCCAGCGGGAGAGCAGGATGCCACCCGCCACCAGCAGCGCCAGGATCAGCACCGTCCACGGCACCGCGAAGGTCACGGCATCCCGGGTGAGGGGAACGACCGAGACCTGCATGGACGCGTCGGGCGACTCGACGAAGGGGCTCAGCACCGTGTACGGGTTGAGGTACAGCCACTGGCCGACACCGTCGACGGTGTCCTCGTACGATGCACTGTTGCCCGGCAGGACCACGGGGATCTTTCCGCCCTGTTCGCCCGTCGCGGGGATCCCGAGCCACGTGTGCACACCCGAGGTGAGGTTCGCGGAGAGGGCCACGTTGCCCGGGTTGCTCACGGTGTAGTGCAGGCGCACGTGACCGGAGAACGGGTTCCACCAGTCCCCCTCGTACGACGCCTCGTAGCTGGTGAGCGACAGCTGCGGCTGGAGCTCGCCCGCGACGCGCGCGAACACCGAGGTCGCGACGCGGCGGTCGACGGTGACCTGCGCGCCGGATTCGACGACGGATGCCACGACCCCGCCGACGTGGTCGCCGGGCGTGGCGTCGGCCGGCACCGCGACCGTGAAGGTCAGCAGGCGCACCTCTTGAGGATCGAGCGAGAAGGTGACGCGGTCGCTGCCGTCGTCGAAGCGGATCCACGAGCCCACGGAGGTGGGGGTGGCGTCCGTGGGAAGCAGCGAGAACTCCCCCGCGTCGTCGTTGAACGCGTCGGTGGCGTACACGGTGAAGTCCTGGCGCGCGGTGCCGGTGTTGCCGACGAGCACCCGATCGGTGACGCTCTGGCCGGGGTCGGCGGTGACGCTGAACCGCGAGCGGCCGTCGGGCCGTCCGTCCTCGCCCGCCGGGCGGGTGGCCACGCCCACGGTGACGGCGGACTCGCCCTCGGTGGTGGCGGCGGGGGCGTCGTCGGCGGCGAGCACGACGGTGCTCGTGGCCGCGGTGGCGGCGGACGGCATCCCGAGACAGGCGACGATCACCGCGGTGGCGAGGGAGACGGCGCCCAGAGCCGGGAAGCGGCGCCGCAGAGTCGAGGAGAACACGGTTCATCTCCGCAGATGGGGGCGACACGGGCGTGTCGCCGAGGTGAACGAGGGCTGATGGTGTGACGGCACGGGGGGATCGGGTGGATCCCCCCGTGCCGTCGGAGCGGGTCAGCTCACTTGGAGGTGAGGGTGACCGTCAGGGTCGACGTGTAGTCGCCCGTCTGCGCGTCCTTCGGAGCGGTGAAGGTGAGGTCGGCGTCGAAGAGCGCACCCGTGGTGAGCGTCGAGACGGCCGTGCTCGAGGCGATCTTCGAGCCCGTGCCCACGGTCACACCGGTGAGGGGGGTGTAACCGGAGAACGCCTTCGGCGCCACCGCGAGCGCGGTCGCGGGGATCTCGTCGCCCGCACCGTTCTTGAAGGGGCTCCACGCGGCGGTGAGGTCCCAGCCCTTGAGGACGTTGCGGTCGTCGACGACGGTGACCTTGCCGAGGGGCTTGGTCACGCTCTTGTCGCGCGCGACGCTGCCGAAGTCGACCTTGGTGGCCTCGGCGTTGAGCGACCACAGGTCGCTCGCGGTCACGGCCGCGGTCAGGTCGACGTTGTCGGTGGTCGTGTCACCGGCAGCGGACTGCTTGGTGAAGGTGTCCCAGGCCAGCACGGTGTACGTCGCGTCGCCGGGGGCGACCAGCGCGACGGTGTGCTCGCCGGCCGGCAGGCTCGAGATGTCGACCGAGAAGTTGCCGTTGCCGTCGTCGGTGACCTGACCGAGGTTGGTCGGGTCGGACCAGGCCCACGCCGCGAGGGTCTTGCCCTTGTTGGCGGTACCGGCGGGGACGGTGATCGTCTTCGCCCCCTTGGCGGGGTCGGCCACGTCGACCTTGTTCGCCGACGAACCCGAGGGCTTGGTGGGCGCGGTCGGGGCGGCCGCGTCGACCGTGCCGGTGAACGCCTTCTCGTTGCTGCCCGCGCTGTTGGTCGCGACGGCGGTGAAGCTGTACGCGCCGGCGGCGGTCGGCGTGCCCGAGACGACACCCGTGGAGCCGTCGAGGGTCAGACCGGCGGGCAGGGTGCCGCCGCTCTTGACCGACCACGTGATCGGCGCGGTGCCGTCGGCGGCGAGCGTCTGCGAGAACGCCACGCCGACCTTGGCCGCGTCGAGGGCGGTGGTCGTGACGGTCGGAGCCGTCGCCGAGGGCGTCGAGCTCTGCGGGTCGAACGTCCAGTCACCGCCGGGCTTGACGTGGATGCCGATGTACTTCACGCCGGCGTCGGCGATGTTCAGGCCGTTGTTGCGCGTCCAGGCGAAGCCGAGGCTGTAGTCGCCGCCGTTCGCCTTGACCTGCGCCCAGTTGCCGAACAGGAAGCCCGAGAGCGTCAGGTTCGGGGCCATGATGTCGACCGTGCCGGGCGTGAGGGCGCCGTCGCTGGACGCCGTCCAGGCCGACATCGTGCTCTCCTTGCCCTGCGGGGCGATGAAGTACGCGACACCGGTGGCGTCACTGGTGCCCTTGAAGAGCGTGGTGATGTAGTCGGCACCCGGACCGGGAGCCGCGATGACCTGCGAGTCCCACTGCAGGACGGTGCCGTCGGGCACCGGGTCGCCGACGTTGTTGTCGAGGAGGTAGAACTGCGGCGCCGGCGTGGCGGCGTTCGCCGCGGTGGCCGAGAAGCCGCCCGCGAGAAGCGAGACCGCCGTCGCCGTGGCGACGATCGTCCCGATCTTCTTGATGTTCATGAGGTGGAGTCCTTTCCCGTTCTCAGAGGTCACAGCGACGCGAACGCGCGCTGGATGGTGGTGGTGGAGGGAGCGAGGAAGCCGAACTTCTTCTTCACCGCGCCGACCGAGGTGGGGAGGGAGCCGAAGCTGGTGAGGCTGTTCGACACCGACGGGTTGACGAGGTTGGCGAGACCGGCGTCGTACTTGGCGTCGCCGGAGACGATGCGCGCGTACTCGACGACCAGGTAGGTGTCACGGCCGAAGGTCGCGTCCTTGTAGAAATCGGTGTTGGGAACGAGGTTCGGCGCGGTGCCGGTGAACGCCGGCTCGCCGTTCACCGGGGTGCCGAAGCTCACACCGGAGTTGAGCGTGGTGTTGACGCCGGCCGCGCCGTTGGCCTGAGCGATCCAGCTGGCCGCGCTGAACGGGATCAGGTCGTTGGTGCCGAGGACCGAGGCGTCGTTCTCGGGCGTGGTGCCGGTCGCGTCGGTCACGCAGGAGCCGAGCGCCGGGTTGCCGATCGCACCGAGGAAGAAGTTGCGCGTGCCCGAACCGCTCTGGGGAAGGCGCGGCTTCACGGTGACACCGCCGACCGAGGTGGTGGTGCACTCGTAGATGGACTTCAGCTGAGCGGCGCTCAGCGTGGCCCACGACGAGTCGCCGCCCTTGTACGCGAAGCCGACGGCGTCGCGGGCGAAGGGGACGTAGGCGAGCAGGCCGTTGGCGTTGGCGTTGGCGCCGGGACCGCTCGAGGAACGCGCGATGTCGACCTGACCGGTGATCGGGCGGGCCGGCACACCGGCGTTGCCGCTGTAGTTCGCGCCCGTGATCGAGGCGCGCAGGGCCGTGACGCCCGCACCCGAACCGGCCGGACGACCGAAGAACGGTCCGCCCTGCTTGGTCTGGATGGCGTTCGCGCCGAACGCGTCGAAGCTGCCGAGCGTCTTGTTGTTCGAGGTCACGCGAACGAGCGAGCCGGTGAGGCTCGTGCCGTTGGCGATCGCGTTGACGGAGTCCTGCAGCGTGTCGGACCCGACCAGCGCGTAGCTGTTCGAGACCGGCTCGGCCGACGCCATGGAGGCGACGCCGAGCCCGGCGATCGCGATACCGCAGGCCGCGCCCATGGCGACCAGCTTCTTGAGCTTCAACTCAGTGCCTTTCGATTGGTGTGGTGCACAGATGTGATTCGGGTGTTCAGTTGCGAGAGGACGGGTCGAGGGTCGGCGACGGGCGCGGCATCAGAGCCGGCGGCGCAGTCGTCCGAGGAGGGGCACGGCGAAGGCGGCGGCGAGTCCGCCCGCGACACTGGCCGGGAGCGCCGCGGGCAGGGCGCCGAGGTCGGGGTCAGCGGGCGTGGTGCCCCCCGTGCGGGAAGGGGCAGCGGATCCGGATGCCGCCGGGTCCGGGGCGGAGGCCCCCGCCGGGGCAGCCGCGGCTGCGGGCGCCGCTGCGGGGAGGCTTCCGACGACGCCGCCGCTGGGGAACGGGACGCCCGCCGCCGGGGTGTTCGAGGAGGTGGTCGGTGTGGCGCCCGCAGCCGTCGGCATCCGTCCCGCCTCGATGTCGTCGGCGGCGGTCAGCGCCAGGTCTCGCCACCCGTTCGGGAGCGGCACGTAGCCCTGCGGGAGCTGACCGGTCGCGGTCCCCGGCTGCTGACCGGTCGTGACGGCGAACCGGATGAAGGAGGCGTAGTCCTTGCGGAGCTGAGCATCGGTGGACTTCGGATTCACGGCGGCGTAGACCGGCATGGTGAGCGGGTACGCGTCGCGAGCGCTCGCCGCGGCGGGAGACGCGGGGTCGTAAGCGACCACCTGCGCCTGGCCGGCGGTCGCGGTCATCGCGGCGGCCGCGGCGGCCATGGCATCCGCCGTCGCCCCCACGAACTCGCCCGCCGAGTTCTGCAGCGACGCCGTGACGATCTGGTACCGGGCAGCGGATGCCGTGTCGGTCACGGCCAGCACCGTCTGGCGCCCCGGCAGGCTCCGGTCCGCCTTTCCGTACTTCGGCGGCGTGGACTGGGGATCCCACGCGCCGAGGGTGAGCCCGTCGCCGCGCAGGGTGTCGTACGCGCCGGCGTCGAGATCGTTGACGTACGGGCGCCAGGTGACGAGGTTCACCGGACCCGCCGCCGACGTCGCCGCCTGTTCGATCGGGTCCGCCTTCGGGAAGTCCTCGCGCGGGAGGGTCAGCGCGGTCTTCGAGCTGTTCTTGTCCGCGTCGGTGGAGCTCCACGGGTTGACGGTCATGCCCCAGGAGTCGGGGGTGCCCGCGAGGAACTGGCGGGCGGACTCGTCGTTCATCACGTACTGCCAGATGACCCACGCGGCATCCGAGCGTCCCTGCGGCACGAGCGCGTCGGCGAGCGACGCCGCGGCGAGCGACTGGTACTGCCACTCGGGGTCGTTGATCGCGAGGAAGTCCGGGTCGCTGACGAGGTTGCGGGGGTTGTAGACGCGCGTCTTCCCGTCCAAGTGACTGAGGTGGTCGCGATCGGCGAAAGTCGGCACCGAGTCGAGGTAGGAGTTGGTGAGGAGCTTCGCCACGAGCCGCGGGGTGAGCTTGAGCGAGGTGAACGGCAGACCGACCTTCTTCTGCACGTCCGCGGGGACGGTGTCGTCGCCCGGACGGGGGTTGCGGTCGATCGCGAACGAGATCGCCGCTCCCGTGATGGCCACCGGCGCGTAGCGCAGCGAGTCGGTGCCGAGACTTGGATCGAGGGCGCGCGATGTGAGGGCCAGGGGCGCCGGGGCAAGGGCGTTCGCCGCGCGCGCGGCGTCGGATTCGGCGCTCGTGATCGCCGAGTACACCGAGCCTCCCTGCTGGTTGCAGAGCGCGGGTTGCCACGACGAGATCGCCCGTCCGATGAGCTCACTGCCGGCGAGTTGGAGCTCGGCGGCGCCGAGGGGGCAGCGCACGCCGAGCGGTTTGAAGTCGAGCTTCACCGCGATGCGGTGCTTCCAGGCATCCCAGAACAGACCCGACTTGGTGATGAACGGGGCCCCGCCGTCCTGGGCGCCGCGCGGCAGGATCACGAGCCAGCAGCTCGAGCCCGACACGCTGCCGTCGGCCGCGGTGACGGGCGAACCGCATCCGAGGCCCTGCGACTGCATCGCCGTCTGCACCTCGAACTTCACCGAGCCGGAGCCGTCGCCGCCCGACCCCGCCCACGACACCATGTTCGTCGTGTACTTCGAGAAGAACTCGTTCGTGTTCATGTCGGGCAGGACGTCCTTGCCCTCGGCGTCCTTCGTGTACGAGTACTTCCCGTCGACGACGGTGGCGACCGTGCGGCCGTTGGCGCCCCGGAACGGGATGGAGGTGTACGTCGGGTTCGCGAACCCGTCGCCGACGACGGTGTACGCCTTGTCCTCCGCGGCGACCGAGGCGTCGCTCTCGCGCACGTCGTCGCGGTGCGAGCCCGGAACGCCGTTCAACCCGTACTGGCAGGTCGTGCGGTCAGGCGTACCGGGGTGAGCCGGGTCGTCGCCCCAGCACTGGAAGACCTGCAGGAAGTCGGCGCCCCCGATCTGCGAGCTCGGCACCGTGGACGGCTTTCCCCCGGTCCACGACACGACGATGCCCTGGGATTCGAGGGCGCGCGTCTGCGACACCGTGACCGAGAGGTCGGGGAACGGGGCGTTCGCCGCGTCCGCATCCTGGGCCTTCGCGGTGACGGTCACCTGAGAGGAGTCGTCGGCCACCGCCGCTTGACCGCCCGCGAGCAGGGCTCCGGTCCCCCCGGTCAGGCCGAAGATCACCAGGCCCGCGACGACGCCGACCGTCGCCGAGAGCAGTCCTCGGCGCACGCGGGCGGCACTCTCGTGGACGGCCCGGCGACCGGATGCCGATCGAGCCCTGCGCCCCGAGGGGCGGAAGGCGGCGCGGCGCTCGCGGGATTCAGACACGGGATTTCCTTCGGGAAGAGCTGTTCGGATCAGCGTCGGGACAAGTTGACGGGCGGCGGGTGTCGGAGGAATGAATGCGGCGGTAACGAGGCACCGCCGCCGTGGACTCGACGTGAGAACGCTGTGAGGCGCGTTCAGGCGCGCCGATTTCCGCGCGTGCGACGACCGACGACAGGCGGGATGAGGATCGCTGCGACCACGAGCAGACCCGCGGCGAGCATGATGTACTGCGGGGTTCCCCACCCGTTCTCCGCGAGGGAGAACGGGGCGGAGACGGCGGCGGCCGACCCTCCCGCGGCTGCGGCGGACACGAGGTTCCCGTTGGCGTCGTACACCGGCTCGGCCGCCGTCCCGCCCGCGGCGGCGGGTGCCGCGCCCGCGGCTGCCGGATCGGATGAGGTGCCGGCCGCCCCGGCGGCGGCGGCGCTGTTGCTCCCGCCGCTCGCCCCACCCGAACCGGTCGCGGGAGTCTCCTCCTGGGCGCCGCCGGTGCCCTCGACGCACTGCGTCGCACCGGCTTTATCGCAATCGGGCGGGGCGGGCGCCGTGAGGGCGAGTTGGTTGTTGGACGGAGAATCGCCGGGCTTGAACGTGGGGTTGTTGCAGCGGTCGAAGTCGATGGCGCCCTCGGTGCCCGGGATCTGCTTGAGGACTGCTGACCCCGCCTGCACGAGGTTCATCGGCAGCGGCGAGTACCCGAGGGCGGAGGCCTTCTGTTGGCCCTCGCACAGCATGTACGAGGCGAACCGGCTGAGGGTGCGGCCCTTCTCGACCGTGAACACCTTGTTCGTCTCGGTGGGCACGATCATGTACGAGTAGCTCGACATCGGGTAGGCCCGCGGGTCGCCGCTGTTGTAGACGCCGTCGAGGTTCTGCGTGAGGTCGTCGTTGATCTTCGCCGACATCAGTGCGACGGCCACCGACTGGTACGTCGGTTCGACGAAGTAGCCGGCGTTGTTGAGCACCTTGACGACCGGGAAGCCCGACTTCATCGCGTACGAGTACTCCACGTACGTGATGGCCCCCTCGCCGTAGTTCTGGCTCACGTAGCCGGCCACACCCAGGGAGCCGTTCTGCCCCTTGAAGGCCGGGGTGACCTGCGGGAACTGCGACCGCATGCCGAAGGTCCAGACGCTCGGGAACTGCGCCTTCATCCAGGCGGTGAACTGCGCGCTCGTCCCCGAGCCGTCGGAACGGTAGACCGGGGTGATCGATACGTCGGGCATCGCGAGGGCGGGATTGTCGGCCTGGATGGCGGGGTCGTTCCATTTCGCGATCTGCCCCGAGAAGATCTTCGCGATGACCTCACCCGACAGACGCAGGTTCGTGACCCGCTTGCCGCCGATCTTGAGGTTGTACATCAGCGAGGTGCCGCCCGCGACGATCGGCATGTACGAGTACCCGGTCGTCGGCTTCTCGGGCGGCGATCCGTCTTCCGGCTGGCCCTGGAACGGGATCTCGCTCACGGCGAAGTCGACCGTCTGGTTGATGAAGTCGTTACGTCCCGCCGATGACCCGGTGCCGGAGTAGTTGACGGTCATCCCGTAGTTGTCGGCGACGTTCTTGCGCCACTGGTCGAGCGCGTTCTGCGACCAGGTCGAGCCCGAGCCCGAGATCGGGACGTAGCTCTCGGCGGCCTGGGCGGGAACCGGGACCAGGGCGACGAGCGTCACGACCGCGAACGCGGCCGCCAGACGACCCAGGCGGCGACGAATGTTCACGACGGGTTCTCCTCGGGGGATCGGTGATGAGCGGCGGGGGCGGAACGCCCGGCGAAGAAGGGGAAACGGGGAACCGCGCTCAGCCGCCGGACCGCGCGCGAGTGCGACGCCGAGTCGGCGCTGATCCGGCGCAGGTCACGCGCGGAGGCGGCCATGGCGGCGCGGCGCTGGCGATCCGAGAGCTGCCCCGGGCCGCGGCCCCCGATGAGACGCGCGACGATGAAGAGGGTCAGCACGAGCAGGACGAGGGTCGCCGCCGCCCCGAACCCGCGCGCGATCATGTTCGGCTCGGGCGACTTGACGAAGTCGAAGACCTGTAGCGGCAGCGAGATCATCGGCCCCGAGAACGGGTTGAGGTTCATCTGCGCTGTGACGCCCGAGGTCAGCAGCACCGGGGAGGTCTCACCGATCCCGCGCGCGGTCCCCAGGATCACGGCGGTGACCAGGCCCGAGCGTGACGTGGGCAGCACGACGTTCCATACCGTGCTCCACCGGCTCGACCCGAGCGCGTACGACGCTTCCCGCAGGTTGTTCGGCACGAGCCGCAGCACGACGTCGGAGGCGCGGATGATGATGGGCAGCATCATCACGCTGATGGCGATGGATGCCGCGAACCCCGAGCGCTCGTGGGTGATCAGGGTGACGACGGCCGCGTAGACGAACAACCCCGCCACGATCGAGGGCAGCGCCGTCATGGCATCCGAGACCGTCCGGACGAACCGGGCGAAGGGACCGCCGATCTCGTTCAGGAACACCGCTGTCATCACGCCCAGCGGGATCGTGATGAGCAGGGCGATACCGATCTGGATGAGCGTGCCGACGATCGCATGGGCGATGCCGCCCATCGTGAGGGGGTCGAGGGGGCCCGCCTTCGCCATCGTCTCGACGAAGAAGTTGCCGTTCGACAAGGCCGAGGCGCCGCGGATGAGGGTGAAGAAGAGCACGAAGGTCAGGGCGCTGAGGAGGATGCCCCCCGCCGAGTAGAACAGGGCGGTCACGATCCGCTCCCGCACCGCGAGACGGTCGGCCCGCAGCGACGACATCACGGCGTAGATGCCGAGGAATCCGAGGAACGACAGCACGAGCCAGCCGATGACCCCCGTCATCGGGGTGAGCCAGCCGAACAGGAGCGACGACAGCGCGAGCCCGGCGGCGGCGCTCCCGAGAACGTCGAAACGGTCGCCGAAGGGAACCGTGCGCAGGTCGCGACGCGCGCCCACGTGGCCGTCGCGCAGCGGGATCGTCGTGCGGATCGGCTCGCGGGGCACGCCTTCGTCGGCCGTCGGCGCGTCGGGGGTGACGATCGCCATCAGTTGCTCTCCGCCCCGGAACGACTGCGGGCCACGATCGTGGATGCCGTGAAGTTGACGATCAGCGTGATGATGAACAGCACGAGGCCGGCGGCCATGAGCGCCGAGAGTCCGAACTGACTGGCCTCGCCGTAGCGGAGGGCGATGAGAGCGGACACCGAGTTGGTGCCCGTCTTCAACAGCTGCGTGTTGATCGTGAAGATCGGCGAGATGATCATGACCACGGCGATGGTCTCTCCCAGAGCGCGGCCGAGGCCCAGCATCGTGCCGCCGATGATGCCGCCCCGGCCGAAGGGGAGCACCACCGCGCGGATCATCCCCCACCGCGTCGACCCGAGGGCGAGCGCCCCCTCGCGCTCTCCGAGGGGCGCCTGCGAGAACGCCTCGCGCATGACGGAGGTCTGCGTCGGCACCACCATGAGGGCCACCACGATGCCGGCGATGAACGCCGACGAGGTGAAGGCTCCGGCCTCCGTGAGACGGGCACCCGTGGCATCCGTGACCTGGAAGACCGGGATCCACCCGAAGTAGGTCGAGATCCATTCGGCGACGGGGATGACGTTCGCCTGCAGGAAGAAGACGCCCCACAAGCCGAACACGACGCTCGGGACGGCGGCCATGAGGTCGACCATCGTGATGAGGAACGACCGCAGACGGGGCGGCACGATCTCGCTGATGAGCAACGCCGTCCCGAGGGCGAGCGGCACCGAGATCGCCATGGCCACGATCGCGATCGTCACCGTGCCGAACAGCACCGCGGCGACGCCGAACGTCCCCGTCTCGGGCGACCACTCCTGCGTCGTCAGGAACGAGGGACCGGCGACGACGAGCGCGTCGCCCGCGCGCACGCTGAGGAAGACGCCGACGGCGAGCATGATCGCGACGGTGAGGATGCCGGCCGAGTACGCCCCGCCACGGAACACCCGATCGGCGACGACCGGGGCGCTGCGGAGCGAGCGCGGCTCCGGCGGCCCCGCGGGGCGCGGCGGCAGCACCTCGGTGGTGAGGTCGGTCATGCATTCTCCATCGATCGCGCCGCGCCCGCACACCCTCCGCACCGACGGCGACGGATGGCCGTGCGGGCGGGCGTGAGATCGGCGACGTGCATCGCTCGTGTACCCAGAACCGGCTCGGGATGACCGGCACGCGTGACGCTATGAGCGGGCCGTGAACGCCGTCGGCCTCGTCCCGCCACACGCCCTGGCCGACGGGTGAACGCTGCACGCGCGAAAGTGAACGAGAGACGTCGACGCGCGCGAGGCGGCACCGCGCCCGCCGGTCAGCCCGCGGGCGTGGGAACCGGTGTGGGAGTCGGCGTCGGCCTCGGGCTGGCGCTCGCCGTCGGAGTGGGGGCGGGAGGCGAGGGCGTGGCCGTCGGGACGGGCGCCGCAGCGACGAGCACGCGCACGCTGCTGCCCAGAGGGGCGGACGAACCGGCGGCGGGCTCGACCGCGAGGGCGATCCCGCTCGGCTGCGTCGAGACCGTGCTCACGGTCACGGGGACGAAGCCCGCCGCACTCACTCGCGACAGTGCCGCGGCGGCATCCATCCCCCGCACGTCCGGGACCGCGTTGGACCCGGATGCCACGACTAGGCGCACCGCGGACCCCCGGGGCAGCGGAGTCCCCGCGGCGGGGTCGGACTCCAGCACCGTTCCCGCCGGGGCGGCGTCGTCGCGGGTGACGACGTCGCCCGTGCGCAGACCGGCCGCGGTGAGGACCGCGTGCGCGTCGCCGAGAGTCGTGAGCGCGGGGACGACGGTCGAGACGACGGTGGCGGAGGGGACGGCGGTCACCGCCGGTTCCGCGGTCGACGCGGAGGGCGAGGGCGCGTCGCTCGGGGCGACGGCCTCGGCGGGCGGGGCCGTGCGGCCGGTGCCCGCGAGGAGGGGAACGGCCATCGCCGTGGCGACCAGGACCGCGATGATCCCGATCACCAGTCCCCATCCGCCCGCGCGGCGCTCGGGAGGGGCGGACGCGGGCGCCGCCGGCTCCGCGCGCGAGGGAATCGCTTCGACCGGGCGCAACGCCCGCGTCGCCGTCGTCACCGCGGGAGCGGGCAGGACGGTCCGTGGCAGGGCGGCGATCAGGGCGGAGAGCATCTCGTCGGCATCCGCGTAGCGAAGGTCGGGGTCCTTCAGGAGCGCGCGTACGACGACCCGGTCGAGCGCCGGCGGGATGCCACGACGGCCGACCGATGGGACGGGCGGGGGCGCGCTCAGGTGGCCCCGCATGACGGAGGTGCGGTCGCCTCCGCCGAACGGCGCCCGACCGGTGAGAGCGAAGTAGAGGAGGCCGCCCACCTGGTACAGGTCGCCGGCCGGACCGACCGGACGGCCGGACAGCTGCTCGGGCGACGCGAAGTGGGCGTTGCCGACGACGCCGGTCGTCGTGTCGGTGACGGAGCTGCGCAGAACGTCGTCGCCGTGGGTCGTCTCCCCCGCCGCGTCAGCGAGGCCGAAGTCGAGGAGGGTGGCCCGCAGCACCCCGTCCTCGGATCGGACGAGGACGTTCGCGGGCGACACGTCGCGGTGGACGAGCCCGGCCCGATGGACGGCCGCGAGGCCGGACAGGACGTCGGACGCGATCTCGACCGCCTGTGCGGGGTCCAGGCCCTCCCCGGCGGGCACGTACTCGGCGAGGCTCGTCCCTTCGACGAGCTGCTGCGCGATCCAGGCGATGGGGGTCCCGCCGTCAACGAAGGTCCCGAGGTCGACGATGGTGACGACGCTGGGGTGGGACAGCGTGGCGATCCGCCGCGCCTCGTCGAGGAACGCCGTGCGCAGCGCCGGGTTCTCGGACAGATGCGGATGCAGGAGCTTGACGGCCACCTGGCGACCGGTCGCGGTGTCGACGGCGGAGAAGACCGACGCGGTTCCCCCGGAACCCAGCAGGCCGCCGAGCCGGAATCGCCCGGCGATGACGCCCGCCCGGTCGTCGTCAGCCACGACGAAGGCCGGGCGCTCGGCCGGATGGCGCGCGGAATCTCACGTGGTTCGGTCCAGGACGCGCGAGCGCCGCCCCGAGGCGGTGCCGATGCTCACTCCGTCGACGACGTTGGCCGAAGCGAAGACCTTCGCGGCCGTCCGCCCGGCCGCGGCCGCTTCACCGGCGGACTCGTACCACCGCGCGGTGGTCATGACCGGAACGCCCCCGCTGCGCAGGACCCACGCGTGCTTCGTCGACCCGGGCCCCCGCACCGCTGTCAACTGAAGCTGGCCCACGCGGGCCTGGTCGTACCGCGCGGCCTCGACCGCCGCGGCGGGCGACGCGAACACCGTCGCGCATCGCGCCAACTCCCGGTTATTCGTGGCGAGCAGGCGCCAGACGCCGAAGACGCCGAGGGTGACGACGCCCGCTCCGGTCTCGGATCCCTGCGCCTCGAGCTGCCCGCCCGCGAGTTCGGGGAGGAGCTGCGAGCGCAGGAGCAACCACGCGGCCAGGCGTGGGTCGTAGGTGGAACGGAAGGTGTCGAAGATCACGCGCCCGAGGCGGGCGCGCGCGACGGAGAGTCGATCGCTCACGGGGGCCCCTGTCTGGCGGCCGGTGGGCCGGACGTTTCGGGTCGTCCGGCGGTCGTCCGCAGAACAGAACGTGCCGTCGTCCCGTTGCCGCCGCGCGATCAGGGGGTGAACGAACGGTTCACCACGCCGCAACGCTTCACGACACGCGGCCGTTCGCCGAGCATATGCCCGCGCTCGGCGGCGTGGGTCAGAGCGTGCGGCGGCCTTCGAAGGCGCGTCCGAGGGTGACCTCGTCCGCGTACTCGAGGTCTCCGCCGACGGGGAGACCGGATGCCAATCGCGTGACGCGGATCTCGAGGGTGTGCAGCAAGCGGCTGAGGTACGTGGCCGTCGCCTCGCCCTCGAGGTTGGGGTTCGTCGCGAGGATCACTTCCTGCACGGTGCCGTCCGCGAGCCGCTGCATGAGCTGCGTGACGCGGAGGTCGTCGGGGCCGATGCCCGCGATGGGGCTGATCGCGCCGCCGAGCACGTGGTACAGGCCGCGGAACTCGCGGGTGCGTTCGATCGCCGCGACATCTTTCGCGTCTTCGACGACGCAGATGAGCGCGGGGTTCCGGCGCGGGTCGCGGCAGATCGAGCAGCGCTCCTGTTCGGAGACGTTGCCGCAGATCTCGCAGAACTTCACCTTGTCGCGGATCTCGCCCAGCAGCGTCGAGAGCCGCGAGACGTCGAAGCTCGGGGACTGCAGGATGTGGAACGCGATGCGCTGCGCCGACTTCGGGCCGATCCCGGGGAGACGGCCGAACTCGTCGATCAGGTCTTGGACGATGCCGTCGTACATCAGGTGAACCTCGTCGGCGGCTCGTAGGGCTCGTCACGGAGGTATGTCGCGCCGAGCATCTGGCGGACGACCGCCTCGCCATAACGCTGGACGCCGCCACGCAGCGGGGGCATGCGGGGCACGATCACGGGCGGAACGGGCGCGTCCGGGGCTTCGTCGGCGGGCGGGATGACGTCGTCGTCGTCGACCTCGTCGGGGGCCGGGACGGATCGCGAGACCTCCGCCGGCGGCAGGACGGCCCCTTCGCGCGCGACGGGCGCGGCCGCTGCTGCGGGGCGCGCCTCTTCGGGTTCGTCGTCGACCGCCAGCGCGGTGGCCGGGGCGGTCGCTCCCGGGGCCGCTCCGGGGATCGGCGCGACGGCCCACTCCGTGACACTCGCCGAGTACGGAGCCGATGCGCGCGCGGGGGCCGCTCCCCCGCGGGGCGGGGCGGCGGGCGATCCGGATCCGTTGCCCCGAGGGCCGCCGGGGCCGGACGGCCCGGGGCCGCCGGGGCCGTCACCGTCGAGGCGGGCGAGGTACTTCACCCGCACGCCGAGGACGGCGAGGATCGCTTGACGCAGGTCTTCGCTCGGACCGCCGTCCGCCGAGCGGGTCTTGAAGGCGGTGAGGTCGCTCGCCGTGCGGAACAGCAGAGTGAGAACGTCGTCGTCGAAGGCGGCGACCGTCGATGTCGAGACGATCAGCCACGACGAACGGCTGGCCACCTCGAGCTGACCGAGGATCTCGGGCCAGGCATCGCGCACGTGCCCGAGCTCGATCGGACCGACGGGGGTCGCCGGGGGTGTCGGGGCGACCGGCTCGAGAGGCGACGGGTCTTCGGTCGCGGCGTCCGTCGAGGCACCTGCCGGGGCGGGTTCGGCGGACGGAGCGGGTGTCGGCGCGGAGGTCTCATCACGGGGCTGCTCGCCCGTCGGCGCGGCACCGTCGGGGGTGGGAGCCGTGTCGAAGGGGTGCGCGTCTGCGTCTCCGCGAGGGTCGCGCGCGGTCGGGCTCGTGGCCGCTCGCGGCTCGGGCGCGCGAGGCTCCTGCGTGCGAGGCTCCGGCGCGCGATCGTCCGGACCGGGTTCGTCGTCCGGCGGCGGGGCGTCGTCATCGGTGAAGGGCGGCGGGGCGTCGTCGTCCGCGGGCGAGTCCGAACGCGGCTGTGCGCCCGTCGGCTGAGCGCCCATCGGCGGGGCAGGCCGCTCCGCGGCGGCGGCAGCGCGCCCCTCCCCCGTGGTCGGCGCAGCGACGGCCGGGGACGCCACGGCGGGCGAAGCGGTCGGCTCCGCGCTCGGTGAAGCGACGTTCGACGCCGCCACCGGCGAAGCGACGTTGGGCGAAGCGACCGACGGCGACGCGACAGTCGGCGACGCGGGCGGCGCCACCGGACTCGCGGGAGCCTGACGACCCGGCGCAGCGATCCCCGGCGCAGCAATACCCGGCGAGGCGACAGCAGGCGAGGCGTGACCTGGCGCGGCCACACCCGGCGACGCGATGGCGGGCGCCGCCGGAGCGCCATCCGAACGCGCCCCCGGCGACGCGATGCGCGGAGCCGCAGGGGCCGCGACCCGCGCGGCGTTGCCGCCCGCCGGGGCGATGTCGGCAGCGGGTGACGCCGGTCGGCCGGTGGCCGGCGCGGCCGACGGAGCCGCCGTGCGAGCGGCGTCGAGGTCGTGGATCGTGGCAGGCGACGACCCCTGCGAGACGCCCGCGTGGGTGAGGACGCGGGCCACGAGGAGCTCGAGCTGCAGCCGGGGCGAGGTGGCGCCCGTCATCTCGTCGAGCGCGGCGACGACGAGGTCGGCCGTTCGCGACAGACGCGCGACCCCGAACGCCGTCGCCTGTCGCGCCATGCGTTCGAGCTCGTCGTCGGGGACCCCCCGCAGAACGGCGGATGCGCCCGCCCCTGTGGCCGCCACGATGATGAGGTCGCGGAGCCGCTCGAGCAGGTCATCGACGAAGCGACGCGGATCCTGACCCGTCTGCACGACGCGGTCGACGGCGGCGAAGGCCCCGCCCCCGTCGTTCGCCGCGAAGGCGTCGACGACCTCGTCGAGGAGCTCGGAGTGCGTGTACCCCAGGAGTGCGACGGCGCGCTCGTAGCGCACGAGCACGTGTCCGGCCGGTTCGGTCGCCGAACCTGTCGAGGGGTCGCTCCCGGCGATGAGCTGGTCGAGCAGCGACAGGGTGTCGCGCGGCGACCCCCCGCCGGCACGCACGACGAGCGGCAGCACACCGGCTTCGACCGCCACGTTCTCGCTCTCGCACAGCTCTTGGACGTACTCGAGCATGGCCGCGGGCGGCACGAGACGGAACGGGTAGTGGTGCGTGCGCGAACGGATCGTGCCGAGGACCTTCTCGGGCTCGGTCGTCGCGAAGATGAACTTCACGTGCGCCGGAGGCTCTTCGACCAGCTTCAGCAGGGCGTTGAAGCCCTGCTGCGTGACCATGTGCGCCTCATCGAGGATGAAGATCTTGAAGCGGTCACGCGCGGGCGCGAAGATCGCGCGCTCGCGCAGGTCGCGGGCGTCGTCGACGCCGTTGTGGCTCGCCGCGTCGATCTCGACGACGTCGAGCGATCCGCTGCCGCCGCGCCCCAGCTCGACGCAGCTGTCGCACGTGCCGCAGGGGGTGTCGGTCGGGCCCGCCGCGCAGTTGAGGCAACGCGCGAGGATGCGGGCCGACGTCGTCTTTCCACAGCCGCGCGGACCCGAGAAAAGGTAGGCATGGCCGACCCGGTCGCTGCGCAGGGCGGTCATCAGGGGCTCGGTCACCTGGGACTGCCCGATCATCTCGCCGAACGCCTGCGGGCGGTAGCGGCGGTACAGGGCTGTCGTCACCCGTCCAGCCTACGGCGTACCTCCGACATCGCGTCCGCGGGGCCTCCCCGTCGCTCGCGCAAGATGCAGAACCCCGCGCGCGTCACGAGAACAGGGGATGCCACCACAACAGGCCCCTCCCCGTGAGAACGCCCTGCCCCCGTGGCATCCCCTGTTCTCGTCGCACCGCGCCCCCGCCGCGACACCACCGCCCCCGAAAACGCCGAACGCGCGGAGCGTCAGACGTCCAAGCCGACCGCAAGGGGCTCGCTGTCGTCGTCGCCGACGATGGGGATGGCCGCCGTGACGATCGGGACGGAGGCCAGCAGGAGCGTGCCGTCCTCGCGCACCGAACCCTCGAGCTGCCGGATCGAGGGACGCCCCGGACGCACGGGCCCCTGGCCGTGCAACGCGACGCGCACGGTCTCGCCGGGGGCGACGGTGTAGTCGACGTCGCGGACGGCGAAGTCGACGGGCTCGCCGTCGCCGCTCGCGCGCAGCGTGAGCGCGGTGGCGGTCAGCGTGACGTCGAGACGCGTGCTGTGCCAGTGCAGCACGTACGACAGCTCGGGCCAGTCGGAGGGAAGGCGCGGGTCGAACGTCAGGCGACCGAAGTGATCCCGCATGCCACCGAAGCCGCTGACGAGAGCCGTCCAGACACCGCCGGCCGATGCCACGTGCACGCCGTCGGACGCGTTGTGGTGCAGGTCGCCGAGGTCGACGAACGCGGCCTGGCGGAAGTACTCCAGCGCGAGGTCCTGGTACCCCACCTCCGCGGCGAGGATCGACTGCACGACCGCCGACAGCGTGGAGTCGCCGGTGGTCAGCGGGTCGTAGTACTCGAAGTCGGCGAGCTTCTCGGCATCCGTGAAGTGATTGCCCTGCAGGAACAGCGCGAGCACGACATCGGCCTGCTTCAGCACTTGGTAGCGGTAGATCACCAGCGGGTGGAAGTGCAGCAGCAGCGGACGCTGGTCAGGTGGAGTGTTCTCGAGGTCCCAGATCTCGCGCTCCAGGAACACCGCATCCTGCGGATGGATGCCGAGCGCCGGGCTGAACGGGATGTGCATCGCCTCGGCCGCCCGGTCCCACCGCTCGGGTTCGGAGGGGTCGAGGTTCATGCGGTCGGCCATGTGCGCGTACGCATCGGGGTTGTTCTCGGCGAGCTCGCGGACCGTCCGGGCGGCGAAGCGCAGGTTGAAGCGCGCCATGACGTTGGTGAAGAGGTTGTCGTTGACGACGGTCGTGTACTCGTCGGGCCCGGTCACGCCGTGGATGTGGAACGAGTCGTGCTCCTCGCCCCCGTCGCTCGAGCGCCAGAATCCGAGGGTCGACCACAGACGCGCCGTGTCGACCGCGATGTCGACGCCCTCGCGAGCGAGGAACTCCTCATCTCCCGTGGCGCGCACGTACTTCGCGAGCGCGAAGGAGACGTCGGCGTTGATGTGGTACTGCGCGGTGCCCGCGGCGTAGTAGGCCGAGGCCTCCTCGCCGTTGATCGTGCGCCAGGGGAACAGCGCGCCGGCCTCGTTGAGCTGGTGCGCGCGCTTCCGCGCGGCCGGGAGCATGAGGTAGCGCATGCGCAGCGCGTTGCGCGCCCACAGCGGCGACGTGTACGCCAGGAACGGCAGGACGTAGACCTCGGTGTCCCAGAAGTAGTGACCGCTGTACCCGGAGCCGGTGACGCCCTTGGCCGGAACGCCCTGCCCGTCGGCGCGGGCCGCGGCCTGCGCGAGCTGGAACAGGCACCAGCGGGTGGCCTGCTGCAGGTCGCCGTGGCCACCGATGCGCACGTCGGAGCGGTCCCAGAACGCCGCGTACCAGTCGATCTGCTGCTCGACGAGGCCGTCGATGCCGATCTCGCGCGCGCGGTCGAGCGTGCGACGGCACCGGTCCAGGAGCTCACCCGTGGGCACGCCCCGGGAGGTGTGGTAGCTCACGAGCTTGGTGAGGGTCGTCGGGACTCCGGCGCGCGCGTCGACGCGGAAGACGTTCTTGGCGATGTCGGGCTCGATGAGCTGGCGCGAGGTCCACTCGTTCGCCGTGTCGACGAGGTGGTCGGCGACGACGGCGAGCGTCATGCCCGAGTCGGTCACCTCGTAGCTCAGGGCGGAGCGGTCGCCGTCCTGCCAGTACTCACGCGGCTGGAGCACGCGGTCGCTGAGCTTCTCGGTCTTGCGGGGGTCGAATCCGGACTGCTTGGATGCCATCGGCGAGCCGCCGTAGATCCCCTCGCCGTCCTGGCGGTTCAGGAGCTGGCTGCTCACCGTCACGGGGGCGTCGGAGTCGAGCACCGTGACGGTGAGCCGGAGGACGGCGAGGTGCTTCTCGTCGAAGGAGACGAACCGCTCGTCCTCGATCCGCACGTGCTTGCCGGAGGGCGTGACCCACAACAGGCTCCGGCGGAGGATGCCCTGGCGCATGTCGAGCACGCGCTCGTACTCGCGCACGTCGGCGACGTCGAGCGAGAGCGGCTCGTCGTCGACGTAGACGCGCATGACCTTGGCATCCGGTGCGTTGATGATCGTCTGGCCGACCTCCGCGAAGCCGTAGGCCTGCTCGGCGTGACGGATCGGGAACGTCTCATGGAAGCCGTTGATGAACGTGCCCTGCTCGAGCGCGAAGCGCCCCTCGATCGGGTTGCCGCGCAGGCCGAGATAGCCGTTGCCGACCGAGAACAGCGTCTCGGTGACCCCCACGTCGTCGACCGAGAACTCGGTCTCGATGAGACGCCATTCGTCGATGGGGAAGCGATCGCGATCGATCATCGGGCAGGCCTTCCGGTGGCGGAGTACGGGTCTACCGCGCGGGCCGTGTCGGGTGTGTCCGCGCGGAGGGGAGCTCGGGGTGCCGCGTCAGCGGCGGGGTGTCGCGGGAGAGGCGACGGCTCAGTCTACGAACGCGGCGAGGTCGTCGACGACCACGGTGGCGCCGGCGGCGGCCAGGTCGTCGGCGCCGACTCCGCGATCCACGCCCACCACGACCCCGTATCCGGCGGCGACGGCGGAGCGCACGCCGCTCAACGCGTCTTCGACGGCGACCGATCGCGCGGGGTCCACGCCGAGCAGGCGCGCCGCTTCGGCGAAGACGTCGGGCGCGGGCTTGGAGGCCAGGTGGTCGCGCTCGGCGACGACGCCGTCCATCACGACGGGGAAGCGCTCGCGGAGGCCGGCCGCCTCGAGCACCTCGACGGCGTTCTTCGAGCTCGACACCACCGCGATGGGAGTCCCCGCGGCCTGCAGCACGTCGAGAAGGGCCACCGAACCGGGGTACGGGGCGATCCCCTCGGCCCGGAGGATGCGCGAGAACACGGCGTTCTTACGATTGCCGACGCCACAGACGGTGTCTTCGGACGGATCGTCGGACGGGTCGCCCCACGGCACCTCGACATCGCGGCTGCGCAGCAGGCTCGCGACCCCGTCGTAACGCTTCTTCCCGTCGACGTACTCGAAGTAGTCGCGATCGGTGTACGGGGGCTCGATGTTCCACGCCGCGAAGAGCTCGTCGAACATCTCCTTCCAGGCCCGCATGTGCACCTCGGCGGTCGGCGTCAGCACGCCGTCGAGGTCGAACAGTACGCCCTCGTAGGACGTCAGGTCGGGAAGGGCGGGGGTGTCGGTCACGGCATGCTCCCGGTCGGCGGAATGGTCGGCGAGACGTGATCAGCGTAGTCGCGAGGGGTGACTCACGAGGTGACCGACAGGGTCTGACGGGCGATCTCGAGCTCTTCGTTGGTGGGGACGACGAGCACCTCGACGCGCGAGGAATCCGTCGAGATCCGGCGGATGCCACGCTCCCGCGTCGCATTGCGCTCGGGGTCGATCTCGACGCCGGCGAACCCGAGAGTGGCCATGGCCTCTTCGCGCACGCGGATCGAGTTCTCCCCCACTCCCGCGGTGAACGAGATCACGTCGACGCCGTCGAGCTGGGCGAGGTAGGCCCCCGCGTAGGCGCGGAGACGGTGGACGTAGACGTCGAAGGCGAGCTGCGCGGCCGGGTCTCCGGCATCCCGTCGTTCTCCGATGTCGCGCATGTCGCTGACGCCGGCGAGGCCCAGGAGTCCGGAGCGCTTGTTGAGCAACGTGTCGAGATCGGCGATCGACATGTCGGCGCGACGTGCGAGCTGGAACAGCACGGCCGGGTCGAGGTCGCCGGAGCGCGTGCCCATCACGAGCCCCTCGAGCGGGGTCAGTCCCATCGACGTGTCGACCGAGCGGCCGCCCTCGATGGCGGCCACGGAGGCGCCGTTGCCGAGGTGGAACACGATCTGCTTGAGCTCGCCGATCGGGCGGCCGACGAAGGCCGCGGCGGCCTCGCTCACGAACTTGTGACTGGTGCCGTGGAAGCCGTACCGGCGGATGCGATGCGCCTCGGCGACCTCGCGGTCGATCGCGTAGGTATAGGCCTCGGGGGCGAGGGACTGGTGGAACGCGGTGTCGAAGACGGCGACGTGCGGCACGTCGGGGAAGGCCTTCTTGGCGGCAACGATGCCGGCGAGGTTCGCCGGGTTGTGCAGCGGGGCGAGCACGGACAGCTCGTCGATGTTGATCTCGACGAGGGGCGTCACGACGGTGGGCTCGAAGAACCGTGCTCCGCCGTGGACGACGCGGTGGCCGACCGCGACCGGCGGATGCTCGTCGAGGGACGGGCCGTGCGCGGCGAAGGCGTCGAGCATGACGGCGAAGCCCGCGGTGTGGTCGGGGATCTCGCGCTCGATCTCGTAAGTGGCCTCCGTCACCGTCGGCGCAGGGCCGTCGGGGGTGGCGAGGGCGGCTGCGGCGACGGTGTGCTTCGCGAGCCCGGCGGCGTCGCCGATCCGCTCGACCAGCCCCGAAGCGAGGACCTCTTCGCGGTCCATGTCGAGCAGCTGGTACTTGAACGACGACGAACCGCTGTTGACGACGAGCACGACGCTCACTTGGTGCTCCCCTGGGCCTGGATCGCGGTGATCGCGATGGTGTTGACGATGTCGTCGACGAGCGCGCCGCGCGACAGGTCGTTGATGGGCTTGTTCAGGCCCTGCAGCACGGGGCCGATCGCCACGGCACCCGCCGAGCGCTGCACGGCCTTGTACGTGTTGTTGCCGGTGTTCAGGTCGGGGAAGACGAAGACGGTCGCGCGTCCGGCCACCTCGGAGCCGGGCATCTTGGCCTTCGCGACGGCCGCGTCGGCGGCGGCGTCGTACTGGATCGGGCCTTCGACGAGCAGTTCGGGGGCGCGTTCGCGCACCAGGGCGGTCGCGGCGCGCACCTTCTCGACGTCGGCGCCGGTGCCCGACTCCCCCGTCGAGTACGACAGCATCGCGACGCGCGGCTCGATGCCGAACTGGTCGGCGGTCGCGGCCGAGGACACGGCGATGTCGGCCAGCTGCTCGCTGGTGGGATCGGGGATGACCGCGCAGTCGCCGTAGACGAGGACGCGGTCGGCCAGCGCCATGAGGAACACGCTCGAGACGACGGAGACACCGGGGGCGGTCTTGATGATCTCGAACGCGGGACGGATCGTGTGGGCCGTGGTGTGGGCGGCACCCGAGACCATGCCGTCGGCGAGGCCCAGGTGCACCATCAGGGTGCCGAAGTACGACACGTCGGTGACCGTGTCGGCGGCCTGCGCGTAGGTGACGCCCTTGTGCGCACGGAGCCGGGCGTACTCGGTGGCGAACTTGTCGACGTGCACGGCGTCGAAGGGGCTGAGCACCTCGGCGTCGCGGATGTCGATGCCGAGCTCGATCGCGCGCCCGCGCACCTCGATCGGCTCACCGAGGATCGTCAGGTCGGCGATCCCGCGCGAGAGCACCGTGGCCGCCGCCCGGAGCACGCGGTCGTCGGTGCCCTCGGGCAGGACGATGCGGCGCTTGTCGGTGCGGGCCCGGTCGACGAGGCCGTACTCGAACATCAGCGGGGTGACGACGCTCGGGCGCGCGACGCCGAGCTCGCGGGTGAGCAGGGCGGTGTCGACGTGACGCTCGAACATCGCCAGGGCGGTGTCGTACCGACGCTGAGAGTCGGCGGCGAGGCGCCCGCGCGTGTTCATGATGCGCACGGCCGTGTCGTACGTGCCGAGGTCGGTCGCGATGATCGGCAACGGCGATCCGAGACCGTCGATGAGACGGACGATCGGGTCGGGCAGTTCGAACCCGCCGTTGAGCACGATGCCCGCGAGCGAGGGGAAGGTGCCCGAGGCGTTGGCGAGGAGCGTGGCGAGGAGGACCTCGCTGCGGTCGGCGGGGATGACGATGACCGCCGACTCCTTCAACCGCGGCAGGACGTTGACCATCGACATGCCGGCCACGACCACGCCGAGCACCTCACGGGTGAGCAGCTCGGGGTCGCCCTTGATGAGCTCGCCCTCGACCGAGCGCAGGACCCCGCGCATGGAGGGGGCGATGAGGAAGCGGTCTTCGGGCAGAGCCCACACCGGAACGGGCCGGCGCTCGTCGGACGAGGTGAGGGGCGCCGTGTCGATGACCTGACGGACGGATGCCACAATGCCGTCGAGCTCGTCGGGATCGGCGCGGTTCACGATGACCGCGAACACCTCGGCGCGCTCGTGCAGCAGCTCGGCGACGGCGAGGGAGGCGATCTGCCCGACCTCGTGCGGCGTGCGGGCGACCGAGAGACCGAGCGTCTCGCCCTGGCCCTGCTGGGCACGACCGCCGAGGACGAGGAGGACGGGCGCGCCGAGGTTCGCCGCGATCCGGGCGTTGTACGCGAGCTCGGCGGGGCTGCCGACGTCGGTGTAATCGCTGCCGATGACGACCACGGCGTCGCACTGCGCCTCGACGGCCTTGTAGCGCTCGACGATCCGTCCGAGCGCCGCGTCGGCGTCGTCGCGGACGTCGTCGTAGGTCACGCCGACGCAGTCGTCGTACGCGAGGTCGACGCCGTCGTGGTCGAGCAGCATCTCGAGCACGTAGTCGCGCTCGGCGGTGGAGCGGGCGATGGGGCGGAACACCCCCACGCGCGGGGTCACACGGCTCAGGGCGTCGAGGACTCCCAGAGCCACGGTGGACTTGCCCGAGTGCCCCTCGGCGGACGTGATGTAGATGCTCTGCGTCACGCGTTCCAGCCTATTGCGGGCCCCCGACATCGCCCCGGGGTTGCTTCGGCGTCGAGGCATACCGCACGTGCGCGCCCGCGGCCTCGAGATCGGCGGCGAGAGGGGCTTCCGGGTCGAGATCGGCCACCACCCCGGATACCTCGTCGAGGGCCAGGATGCCGAAACGCGAGGCCGCGCCCAGCTTCTCTTCGCTCGCGAGGACGAACGTCTCGGCCGCCCGTTCGGCGAGGACGCGCTTCATCGCCGCTTCATCGGCATCCCCCGTCGTCAGCCCCGCCGAAGGGTGCACGCCGGTGACGCCGAGGAAGAAGACGTCGGCGCTGATTCTCTGCGCGGCCTCGACCGCCGCAGCCCCGCACGCGACGGCGGAGTGCTTGAACACGCGACCCCCGATCATGACGACCTCGGCCTCGTGGTGCAGGAGGGCTGCGGCGATCGTCGGCGAGTGCGTGATCACGGTGCCGGCGAACGAGCGGGGCAGCGCTTCCACGAGCGCCAGCGTGGTCGTCCCCCCGTCGAGGAGCACCGTGGCCCCGGGTTCGATCAACTCGAGCGCGGCGGCGGCGACGCGGGCCTTGCTCGATCGCGCCACCCTCCCCCGGGCGTCGTAGTCGGCTACCGCCGGCGAGGCGGGAAGAGCGCCGCCGTAGACGCGGACGGCGAGGCCGGCGGCATCCAGTTCTCGGAGATCGCGGCGGATGCTGTCTTCGGAGAGGCCGAGTTCGAGGGCGACGTCTTTCACGACGAGGCGACCGTCGCGGTGGAGCCGTTCGAGCAGGGCGTCTTTGCGGGCGGCGGCGAGCATCACGGTTCACATTCTTGCATGTTTCTGCACTATCGTTCCGAATCATGAACGATGCGCGTCCCGGCACCACCGTCCCCGACCACCGCGGTCGCACCGGCCTGCACCTCACCGGCCTCGATCTCGACCGCAATCCGCGGGTGATCGTGGAGGGCGTCGACCTGCTCGCCGCAGGGTGGCACGTGCTGCGGGCGACGACCTTCCGGTACCGCGGCGACGACGGCGAATGGGTGACGCAGACGCGCGAGACGTACGACCGCGGCAACGGCGCGACGATCCTGCTCTACGACCCGGCGCGGCGGACCGTGCTGCTCACCCGGCAGTTCCGCTACCCGGTGTACGTCAACGACCACCCCGACGGCATGCTCATCGAGACCGCGGCGGGTCTCCTCGACGACGACGATCCGCTCACCGCGATCCGCCGCGAGGCCGAGGAAGAGACCGGCGTCCGCGTCGACGAGGTCGAGCACGTCTTCGACGTGTACATGAGCCCCGGCTCGGTCACCGAGCGCCTGCACTTCTTCGCGGCGGCGTACGACGGCTCGACGCGCGTGGGTGATCGGGGCGGCCTCGAGGAGGAGGGCGAGGAGATCGAGATCCTCGAGTGCGACATCGACGAAGCGCTGTCGATGATCCGCGACGGAGCGATTCAGGATGCCAAGACCATCATGCTGCTGCAGTGGGCGGTGCTGGACGGTCCGTTCGGCCGCGGCCACTGAGCGGCCACGACAGACCTCGCCCCCTCGCGGTCGCTGCATTCTTGGCGCTATCTGGGTGGAAGGTCTCTAGCATCGCCTCGGTCGGCGTGCGCCGACGAGGCGGCGGACTCCGCCGACGATCGGAGGATCGCCCATGACCGCTCTCAACCCGTTCGACACGGCATCCGTGCTGCAGGCCTTCGGCCCCTTCGTGCTCGCGGGTATCGCGCTGCTGGTGTTCATCGAGTCGGGGGTGCTCTTCCCCTTCCTCCCCGGTGACTCGCTGCTGGTGACGGCGGCGATCCTCAGCGGACCGCTCGGCATCGCGCCGTGGCAGGTGGCGCTCGTCGCCTCACTCGCCGCGCTGGCGGGCGACCAGGTGGGCTTCTGGCTCGGCCGCCGGTTCGGCCGACGCCTGTTCCGCCCCGACGCGCGCCTGCTCACCACCGCCCGGCTCGCCGAAGCCGAGGCCTTCTTCGCACGCTGGGGTGGGGCCTCGCTGGTGATCGGCCGCTTTGTCCCGATCGTGCGCACCTATGTTCCGCTCGTCGCCGGCGCGGCTGACATGCCCTACCGCCGTTTCCTCCTCTGGAACGCCGTGGGGGCCGTGGGGTGGTCGTGCTCGATGACCCTCGTCGGCGTGCTGCTGGGCGGCATCCCGTTCATCGCCCACAACATCGACGTGCTCGTGATCGTGATCGTCGCGGTGTCGGTCCTGCCCGTCGTCATCGCGGCCGTGCGCCGTCGACGACGCCTCTCGCGCGCGGCAGAGGAGGCCGGGGCATGAGCGGGCACTCGCGCTCCCGCGTTCCCGAACCCACCGCGTCGTTCTGGCTCGTGAAGGTGCTCACGACCGGGATGGGTGAAGCGGTGTCCGATTTCCTGGTGACGCGCTTCGACCCGGTCCCGACCGTCCTGCTGACCGCAGTGGTCTTCGCCGTCGTCCTGGGAGCGCAACTGCGCCTGCGGCGCTACGTGCCGGCGTTGTACTGGGCGGCGGTATCGATGGTGGGCATCTTCGGCACCATGGCCGCCGACGTCGTCCACGTCGCCCTCGACATCCCGTATGCGGTGTCGACGCCCGTGTTCCTGCTCGCGCTGGCTGCCGTCTTCGTCGTCTGGCGCAGCGCGGAGGGGTCGGTCGACGTGCACACCGTCACGACCGATCGGCGCGAGCTGCTCTATTGGGCGGCGGTGATCACCACGTTCGCGGCGGGGACCGCCGCGGGTGATCTGCTCGCCTCGACCGCCGACCTCGGCTATCTCGGCGGCGCGGTCTTCTTCGCCGCCATCATGGCCGTGATCGTGGGCCTACGCTCCGCGCGCCTCGTCGGCCCCGTCGTCGGGTTCTGGGCCGCATACGTCGTGACGCGGCCGCTCGGAGCGTCGATCGCGGACTGGCTCGGCGTGGAGCCGACGCGCGGGGGTCTCGGGTTCGGCTCCGGCACGGTCGGGGGCATCGCCCTCGTGATCATCGTGCTGCTCGTGTCGGCGGTGAGCGTGCGCGAGCGGGCGGGGAGCCCCTCGGCCACTCGCCCCGCATCCGCGGATCCGAGCGTGGAGGACGCCGACACGGCGCGCCGGCCCGATTCCGGGCAAAGAAAAGACTCTCCGCGCACCCGGTAGAGCCTGGTTACCCTTGCTACGTTTCCGTCCTGGGGGAGTTGGCCTGGATGCCGCCACGCGGAGAGCCGTGTACAGCTTACCCGATGCGCGTCACACCATCAGCGGGGCGAGGGCGTCGGCCGCCGGACGCAGCGCCGACAGCACGTCTCCCGGGTCGTCGACGCGATGCCGTGGCCCCGAGAACGCCACGGCTCCCGCGGCGAGGCCGCTCGCATCGCGGATCGGCACAGCGAGACATCCGGAGGCGGCGGCCAGCTCTCCGCTCTGGCGTGTCGCGCCCCATCGCGCGAGATCGTCCCGGGCGCGGTCGAGCTCCGGGGTCCCCTCATCGCCCTGGGACAGCAGCATGAGCCGGCCGAGCGCGTAGCGGGCGGGTTCGCGAGCGAGACGCGCCTCATCCGACAGGGGGAAGTCGGGGTCGGCATCCACCACCGCCACCCGCCCGTCGACGAAGAGCGCCACGTGCACTCCCCCGCGCACGGTCGAGCGCGCGTGGGCCAGGACCGCCCGCGCGGCCGACGACAGGCGCGCCGGCGGGGCGACGACCGCGGCGAGCTGCGCGACCTTGGCGCCCAGAGCGAAGCCGGCGAGGTCCGGGGTGCGGACGAGGTACTCGTCCTCGACGAGGAGGTTCACGAGACGGTACGTCGTCGCGCGCGGCAGACCGAGTTCGGTCGACAGGCGCTGGGCGCTGACGCCGGCGCCGAGCTGGGCGACGGCCTCGAGAACGGCGAGCGCGGAGTGCACGGCGCCCGGCTGTCGCGCGGCGAGCGCCGGCTGCTCACGCATCGTCGGGATGCCGCGGCGACACCACTCCCCCGAGCACCTGCGCCGCGACGGGCTCGTCGTAGACCCCGAGAGCCCCCGGGCCGTGGCGTCGACGCAGGACCGCGATGACGGCGCCGGACACGACGATGAGCGCCGCGACGATCGTGACGACCATCCCGCCGGCGGAGACGTCGTCGACGAAGAACGACACGAGCGCGGCGGCGAGCGCGAGCGCCGAGACCCCCGCGACCAGCGTGGCCCCGACCGTCGATTCGCCGATGCGGCGGAGGAACGCGGGCGCGGCGACGCAGACGAGGATGTAGGCCACGATGTATCCCGCGGCCCCCACCCCGATCGTGACGTGCATCGCATCGCGCGTGTCGATGCCCGCGGCCGCCAGCGCGACCGGCACCGCGGCGATGAGCGGCAGCGCCCACGCGACCGCCGTCGCGGGGGTGCCGAAGCGCGGATGGGTCCGACCGACCGCCGCGGGAAGAACGCCGTCGCGGCTCAGCGCGAAGAGCACCCGCACGAGCGCGGTGGTCGTGCCGATCGCGCACGCGAGGAACGACGCCGCGATCCCGATGTCGGCCACGACGCCCCACCCGCCGAGGCCGTACGCCTCGGCGAGCTCGTTGACCGGTGAGGCGCTGGCGGCGAGGTCGGCGCCCAGCGCGTCGAAGCCCGCGACCTGAGTCACCGCGGCCAGGACGTAGAGAAGCCCCGACAACAGCACCGTGCCCGTGATCGCGCGAGGGACATTGCGCAGCGGCGACACCGACTCGACGCTCAACGTCGCCGCGGACTCGAACCCGACGAACGCCGTCAGCGCGATCACGGCGGCGGCCGCGAACGCCGTCGGGTCGAGGTGGGCGCCCCCGATCCCCGCGACCGCCGCCAGGTCGATGGGGCCGATCTTCACCAGGAGGGCGATGAGAAGGACCACGATCAGGGCCACCGACAGGGTTTCGACCACGAGCGCCGCACGGGCGGAGATCCGGATGCCGCGGACGAGCACGAACGCGACGAGAAGCCCCTGGCCCACGACGAACAAGGCGGTGACGAGCGCTCGATCGATCGACGGCCACAGCCCCGCCACCAGGTAGGTGGCGTAGTAGGCACCGCCCAGCAGCGCGAACACGGCCACCGCGCCGTACCCCGTGAGGATCGCCGCACCCGCGGCGAGACCCGCCCGCGTGCCGAGGCCGCGAGCGGTGTAGGTGTACAGGGCGCCCGTGGCGGCGAAGCGCCGCGCGAACTGCGAGATCGTGCGGGCGACGCCGAGGCTCAGGATCGCCGCGGCCACGATCGCGGCGACCGTCGCCCCCGGGGCGAAGCCCGCCACCAGCAGCACGACCGTCGTCGCCGCCGCGGCCGGGGCGACCGCAGCGACCGATTGGGCCGCGAGATCGACGACGCCGATGCGGCGTCGCTCGAGTCCGTGCAGGGGCGAACGGTCGCCGAAACCGGCGACGGGATCGGGGCGCGCGATGGCGCGGGCGAGTGCAGTCACGTGGTCTCCGTCGGGTGCTGACGACCGTACGCGCCCGGCGTTGCACCCGGGCGACCCGCATGTTTCGTGCTGGTGACCCCGAGTGAGACGCATCCCCGGCAGGCGTCTCACTCGGGGTCGTCACACCTTCACGACCACAACACGACCCGGCAACGGCGCCGGAGGAACCTCGACTCACGAACCGCGCTCACCCACCCGAATCCCGTCCCACCCGAACACTTAAGGAACCGATATGACCCAGCTCGAGTCGAAGGGGGTGGCGGCGTCGGCGAAGCGGACGCTGCAAGGCTCCCTCGGTGTCACGGCGATCATCTTCATGGTGGTCGCCGCCGCATCGCCGCTCACCGTCGTCGGCGGCGCCGGCCCCCTCGGCATCCTGATCGGCAACGGGGTGGGATACCCCGCGCTCTACGCCGTCAGCGCCGTCATCCTGCTCCTGTTCGCCGTGGGCCTCGCGGCCATGACCCGGCACGTGCCCCGCCCCGGTGCCTTCTTCACCTACATCGGGTACGGACTGGGACGCCCCTCCGGACTCGCCGCCGCGTGGACTGCGATCCTCACCTACACGACCATCCAGGTCGCGGTGTACGGCTACGTCGGGTACCTGCTCGAGATCACGATCGTGTCGGTGGGCGGACCCGACCTCCCGTGGTGGCTGTACGCCCTCGCGACCGTCGCGCTCGTCGGGGTGCTGGGCTACCGCCACATCGATCTGTCCAGCAAGGTGCTCGGCATCCTCCTCATCGCGGAGGTCGCGATCGTCCTCGTCCTGGTCGGTGCGGTGGTGCTCGACGGCGGTCCCGAGGGACTGAGCCTCGCCCCCTTCGAACCGGCGAACATCGCGAGCGGCTCCCCCGGCGTGGGCCTGATGTTCGCCATCGCCGCGTTCATCGGCTTCGAGGCCACCGCGATCTTCCGCGACGAGGCTCGTGACCCCGACCGGACGATCCCGCGCGCCACCTACGGCGCCGTCATCGGTATCGGCGTCTTCTACACGCTGTCGACCTGGGGTCTCGTGATGGCGTGGGGACCGAGCGGCGTGCTCGCCGCCGCCGCCGAGAACCCCGCGACGCTCATGCTCCGCACCGTGGCGATCTACCTCGGCACGGTCGGCGAGGTCATCGTGAACGTCCTGCTGCTGACGTCGATGTTCGCGTGCGTCCTGTCGTTCCACAACGTCCTGACGCGCTACCAGCACGCGATGTCGACCGCCGGGGTCCTCCCCGAATCGGTGTCCGGCGTCCACGCGCGCCACCTCTCGCCGCACGTGTCGTCCATCGTGCAGACCGTCACGGCGGGCGTCCTCCTTGCCGCGTTCGCCCTGCTCGGACTCGACCCGCTCCTGCAGGTGTTCACCTGGCTCTCCGGCGTCGCGACCGTGGCCATCGTCATCCTGATGGCGGTCACCTCGATCGCCGTGATCGTGTACTTCACGCGCAATCGCCAGGACCGGCGCCCGTGGAACACGGTGATCGCCCCGGCGCTGGGCTTCGTGGGACTCGCGATCTCGGCCGTCGTGATCGTGGCGTACTTCCCCGTGATGGTCGGAGACGTCGACGCCGACGGCGCACCCACCTTCGGAGCCGTCACCTGGGCGCTGCTCGCGCTCGTGGTCGTCGTCCCCGCGTTCGGATACGTCCAGGCCGCCTGGATCCGCCGTCGCCGCCCCGCGGCCTACGCCAAGCTCACCGACGCCATCGCGGGATGAACGGATGCCGCGGCCCCGGCGCCGCGGCATCCGTCCCGCATCTTCCTGGCCGCATCTTCCTGCCCTCCCCGTTCCACCCGAGAGAGACACCATGACCCTCACCGACCCGACCTCCACCGCCTTCGTCGCCCCCGCGACGCCCGCCCACCCCCTGGCATCCCTGAGCCCGGAAGAGATCACCGCCGTCCACGCGATCGTCGCCGGCCTCGACGGCATCGATGAGGCCACCCGCTTCGCCTACGTCGGGCTCGAAGAAGCACCGAAGGGTGAGGTGCTCGCCTGGGAGCGCGGCGATGCCGCGTTTCCCGCGCGCCGTGCCCGCGTGCAGCTGCTGAACCTGCGGACCGCCCACTCGCTCGACCTCGTCGTCTCGCTCGCGACCGGAGAGGTGCTGCGCTCCACCGAGCTCGACGGGTCCGACGGGCAGCTGCCGATCCTCGACGCGGAGTTCGAGGAGGTCGGGGTCATCGCGAACGAGAGCGCCGAGTGGGTCGCCGCGCTCGCCGCGCGCGGCCTCACGACCGCCGATGTCGTGCTCGTTCCCCTCTCGGCCGGGCACTACGGCTACGAGAACGAGGTGGGGCGACGGATCCTCCGCACCTTCGCGTTCCGGCAGGACCACCCGGCCGACCACCCGTGGGCGCACCCCGTCGACGGTCTGACCGCCTACATCGACGTCGCCGACCGGCGGATCATCGAGATCGTCGACACCCCCGGCTTCACCGTGCCCGAGACGCACGGCAACTTCGACGACCCCGAGCTGCAGGGGCCGCCGCTCGAGGGGCTGAAGCCGATCGTCATCACGCAGCCCGAGGGCTCGAGCTTCACGGTCGACGGCGAGCACGTCACGTGGGGCGAATGGGACCTGCGCATCGGCTTCGACACGCGCGAGGGCCTGATCCTGCGCCAGCTGTCGTTCGCCGGGCGCCCCGTGATGTACCGCGGCTCGATCAGCGAGATGGTCGTGCCCTACGCCGATCCCGCGCCCAACCGCTTCTGGCAGAACTACTTCGACACCGGCGAGTACCTCTTCGGCCGCTACACGAACGAGCTCGAACTCGGATGCGACTGCGTCGGCGACATCACCTACGTCGACGCCGTCCTCTCGGACGAGAACGGGATGCCGCGCACCGTCCGCAACGCCGTGTGCATGCACGAGGAGGACTTCGGCACCCTCTGGAAGCACACCGACATCTTCACCGGGTCGAGTGAGGTGCGCCGCTCGCGGCGTCTGGTCATCTCGTTCTTCACCACCGTCGGCAATTACGACTACGGCTTCTATTGGTACCTGTACCTGGACGGCACGATCGAGTGCGAGGCGAAGCTCACCGGCATCCTGTTCACCTCCGGATACCCCGGGGAGGGGTACCCGTACGCCTCCGAGGTGGCACCCGGCTTGGGCGCGCCGTACCACCAGCACCTCTTCTCGGCGCGGCTCGACATGACCGTCGACGGGGTCGCGAACGTCGTGAACGAGATCGACGCGGTGCGCGTGCCCATCTCCCCCGAGAACCCCGCCGGGAACGCTTTCACGAAGAAGGTCACTCCGATCACGTCGGAGAAGGTGTCGGGTCGCGTCGCCGACGGGGCCGTGAACCGCGTGTGGCAGATCGCGTCGACCGAGAAGACGACCGAGCGCGGGCAGGCGACCTCGTACATGCTCTTCCCGACCGAGACCCCGGTGCTGCTGGCCGACGACACCTCGTCGATCGCCGCCCGCGCGGCGTTCGCGACGAAGAACCTCTTCGTCACGAAGTACGACCCCGCCGAGCGGTATGCGGCGGGCGACTTCGTCAACCAGCACCCCGGCGGTGCCGGCATCCCGGCCTTCATCGCCGGTGACGAGCCCCTCGTCGGCGAAGACCTCGTGCTCTGGCACACGTTCGGCCTCACGCACTTCCCGCGCAACGAGGACTGGCCGGTCATGCCGATGGACTACGCCAAGTTCACGCTGAAGCCGTACAACTTCTTCGAGCGGAACCCCGTGCTGAACGTCCCCGCACCGGCGAACACGCACTGCGCGCCCATGACCCACACCGACGGTCACGGGCACGGTCCGCACGCGGATGAGGCGGTCGGCGCGCACGGTCATGACCACAGCGCGCACGGGCACGACGGACACGGCGACGCGCACCACTGTTGAACCGATGAGCGAGATCCTCCACGCCTGGGCGGTCGCCCCCGCCGCGATCGGCGCCTGCTGCCTGGCAGCCGATCGCGCGCGGGTGCGGCCACCCGAGGTCGCGGCATCCGTGCTGATGCTGCTCGCGATGCTGGATGCCGCCGTGTTCGGGGTCGTCGCGCCGATCGGGCGGACGGCCGTGCTGCTGGCGGCGGCGCTCGGGCTCGCGGTCTGGCGGCGCCCGCGGCAGCGCCGTGTGCCGCGGGTGCCCGCCCTGATGACGCTGCACACGACGCTCGGGATGATCGTGATGGCCGGGTTGCAGATGGTCATGGTCGGGCACGCGAGTTCCTCGGGCCACGCTCACGGGGTCGCGCTGGCGCCCGTTCTCATCGGGGCGGCGGCGGTCTACGCCGCGCTGTCGCTCGAGGCGATGCGCCGGATGCCGGCACGGCTCGACCGCGCGCAGATCGGCGCGATGGCGGCATCCGTCGTCCTCATGGCCGTGGCGGCGGTGTGATCCCGGGCGGGGTGGCCCCGGGCGGGGTGACCCTGGGCTCGGCGTCCGGGCTCACAGGAAGCGCCGAGCGGGGCCCCGCGGAAGGAGGAGCAGCACCGCGGGCAGGGCCGCCGCCGCGATGATGCCCGCCCCGATCCCGAGGGAGGCGGCATCCCCTCCCGTGACCCCCTCGATCACCTCGCCGACCAGACCGCCGAGGGTGACAAACCCCGCCAGGATGACGACCCCGAGCCCGCGGGCACCGCGCAGCACGAGGAACGTCTCCGTCACGAAGACCGCGCCCGCGATCAGCGAGAAAACGATCGTCGTCGCCACCCCGCGGAACACGAGGTACTCGTGGGTGTCGGCCGCCAGCCCCCGGCCGGTCGCGAGGGCGACGATCAACCACACGCCCAGCGCCGCAGCACCGACGCCGTAGAGGAACGAAAGCGCGGCGGCGACGCGGACAGCCGGGGTGGTGCGCAACGGCGTGGGGCGGCGACGCCCTCGGGCGACAGACGGCATAGCCGCACGGTAGAGCGGGCGCTGAGGGATTCGCTGGGACCTCAGCGCGGCCGCACCACCACCGGATATCCCGCGAACCGCAGGCGCACCGCGTCATCGGCGTCGCGGCGGTCGGAGGCGTCGTGCTGCACCGCGATGAGCGTGCCGTCGGCCGCGCGCACGACGGTTCGCCGCAGCGACCCGAGGAAGCTCGAGGCCACCACCGTGGCATCCATTCCCTCGGCGGCGTCGGTGAAGAGGATGTCCTCGGGCCGCACGAAGGCCTGCGCCGGCCCGACGACGGGTTCCCCGAGGATCGGCAGTGCGTGGCCGCACACGTCGACCTCTCCACCCCGCGCGACCCCGTCGAGAACGTTGCTGAGCCCGACGAAGTCGGCGACGAAGGGCGAGACCGGCCGACGGTAGAGATCCTCCGGCGTGCCGATCTGCTCGATGACCCCCTCGTTCATCACCGCGACGCGGTCGGCGACGGCGAGCGCCTCCTCCTGGTCGTGTGTGACGAAGACCGTGGTGATGCCGAGATCGCGCTGGATGCGACGGATCTGCTCGCGGAGCTTCACGCGCACCTTGGCATCCAGAGCCGAGAGCGGCTCGTCGAGCAGCAGCACGCGCGGGCGGGTGACGAGGGCGCGGGCGAGCGCGACGCGCTGCTGCTGCCCGCCGGACAGCTCGTGCGCGTACCGACCGCCGCGGTCGCCGAGTCCGACCATGTCGAGGGCTTCCTGCACGCGGGCGCTCCGACGGGCCGCATCGACCTTGCGCATCCGGAGGCCGAACTCGACGTTCTGCGCCGCGGTCAGGTGCGGGAACAGCGAGTACGACTGGAACACCATGCCGATGTCGCGCTTCTCGACGGGCACGCGGGAGACGTCGACCCCGTCGATCGAGATGGTGCCGTCGTCGACGCGGTCGAGTCCCGACAGGGCCCGCAGGAGCGTCGTCTTGCCGCACCCCGACGGGCCGAGCAGGGCGACGAACTCGCCGGGACGCACGTCGAGGCTCACCCCGCGCAGGGCCGCGTGGGCTCCGAACGACTTGTGGATGCCGCGGAGCGACACGGCCGTGCCCTTCACGGTGAGCGGGCCGGTGATCGGCGGGGCGGGAGGAAGTGGCACGTTCATGGGGTTCTCCGGGAGGGACGGAAGGAGCCGAGGCGGCCGATGACCAGCAGCAGCAGGAAGACGAAGGCGAGAGCCGCCAGCGAGAAGATCGCCGCGACGTAGGGATCGCTCTGCTGCAGGAGGAACAGCGCGGTCTGAAAGGTGGACCGGCTGAGGAACGAGGCGATCGTGAACTCGCCGAGGACGACCGCCACGGTCAGCAGACAGGCCGACAGGATGCCGCGGCGCAGGTTCGGCAGGATGACGCGCAGCACGGTGGGGACGACTCCGGCGCCGAGCGACCGCGCGGCCTCGCCGAGCACCACGACGTCGAGAGCCGCGATGTTCGCCTGGATCGGGCGGTACGCGTATGGCAGCACGATGACGCCGATCGCGAAGGCCAGCGTCCACGCGGCGCTGCCGAAGGCTCCCGAGACCACCTTGTACACCGGAACGAAGCCGACGACGAGCACGACCGTGGGAACGGTGAGCGGGAGCAGGCACACGAACTCCACGATGCGACGCATCGCGGGGTAGCGCATCTCGACGAGGAGCACCGTGGGAACGAGCACGAGCAGCACGATCGCGACGGTCACCGCGCAGATGCCGAGCGAGTTGGTGAGGCCGCGGAACAGGCCGTCGTAGGTGTACTCCTGCGCGGGGTCGACGAGCGCCGCGTAGTGCGCGAGGGTCAGGGCGTTCGGACTGCCGGACACGCGGAACGTGAACAGCAGCAGCGCGAGGAGCGGAAGCGCGAAAGCGACACCCGCGAGGGCCAGAACGATCGTCGCGCCCGTGCGGCCGAGAGCGGCACCCACCGGCCGGCTCATCGTCGCCACCGCCGCGCGCGGCGATCGAGCACCGCGTAGAGCGTCATGACGGCAGCCATCACGACGACCATTCCGAGCGCCAGGACGCCCGCGGTGTTCGCCACCCCGGGGATCGTCTCGCTGGTCAGCTGCTGCTTGATCGCCAGGGGCACGATGCCGCCCTGGTCGATGAGGGCCGCCGCGGTGGCGAAGGACGAGAACGCACTCGCGAAGACGAGGATCGTCGACCCCCCGAACGCCGGTGCGAGCAGGGGAACGGCGATCCGTGTCCAGTACACGCGGCGCGGGGCACCGAGGGTCGCGGCTGCTTCGGCCCACTGCGTCTGCAGGGCTGCGAGGGCGGGCAGGAAGGTGAGCACCATGAGCGGCACGGAGAAGTACACGTAGGGGAAGATCAGCCCGCCCACCTGGTAGAGCAACGGACCGTTGGGGGTCAGCGAGTTCAGGTCGAGACCGAGGGTCTGCTTCAGCCACACGGTGAGCACGCCCTGCGCTCCCATGAGCGCGATGAAGGCGAACGCCAGCATGATCCCGCCGAACTGCGCGAGCGCGCTGCACGCCGAGTCGACGACCGAGCGCACCCACCCGTCGGGGTTCATGCTCACCAGAGCGACGCAGACGAGGGCGCCGAGAACCGCGGAGATGCCGGCGACGGCCGCCGACAGCCACAGGGAGTTCACGAAGGTGCTGACGATGAACGGAGAGGCGAACGCCGAGAAATTGGCGAGGGTGAACGCCCCGTCGGCGGTGAAGAATCCGCTCGCGACCGCGAGGACGGTGGGGATCAGGAGGAAGAGGAGCACGTACACGGCGAAGGGCGAGAAGCCCCACCAGCCCCGGCTCCGGCGCCGGGAGGTCCCGGCGCCGGAGCGGACTTTCGCCGTCGCAATCCCCGCGGATGCGGCGGTCATGGGGTGATCAGCCGCCGATCGCCGACGACCACTGCGCGGTGAGCACCTTCGCCGCGGCGGCGGCCTGGTCGCTCGTGAGCTGGACGAAGTTCTTCGGCGGCTCGCCGACCGCCTTCAGCACCGACTGGTCGACCGTGCCGTTCGCCATCATCGCCTGCAGCGTCGAGGGGTACGCGCCGGAGGCGAGGTACAGGTTCTGCACCTCGGGGCTGTAGAGGTACTCCTCCCACAGGCGCGCGGCCGCGGGGTGCGGGGCGTCGACGTTGATGGCCTGGTTGTAGTAGCTGCCGAGCGCGACGCCGGGGAGCACGACGGTCTTCCAGTTCGGGTTGCCCGATGATCCGCCGTCCGGTCCCCACGCGAGGTTGTTGTAGCTCCACTGGATGACGACGGGGGTCTCGCCCGAGGCGACCGTGGCCTGGGTCGGCAGGACAGAGAGCATGTTGCCGGCCTTCTTCAGCTTCGAGAAGAAATCGACGCCGGGGCTGACGTCATCGACGCTCCCGCCGCTCTGCAGGGCCGCGAAGTAGACCGCGCTGGCGGCCTCGTTCGCCTGGGTGGGGTCGCCCTTGATGGCGACCTTGCCCTGGTACTGCGGTCCGAGCAGGTCGGCGAGCGAGGTCGGCGGGGTGGTGATGACCGAGGAGTCGTAGCCGATCGACATCAGGCCCGTGTAGTCGTAGTACCAGGAGCCGTTCGGGTCCTTGAAGTCGTCGGGGATGTCGCCCCAGTTCGACACCTTGTACGGCGTGACCAGGTCGAGGTTCTGGCTCAGCACGGCGGTGCCGATGTCGAACACGTCGGGGGCGGTGTCCTGCCCCTTCTGCGACTGGGCGGCCGCGACCTCGTCGGCGCTGGAGCCGTTGGGGTTCTGCGAGTCGATCTGGATGTCGGGGTACTTCGCCTGGAAACCGGCGATGATCTTGCCGTAGTTGGCCCACGACGGCGGAAGGGTGATGACGTTCAGCTTGCCCTCGGCGTTCGCCGCGGCGACCAGCGCGTCCATCCCGCCGAAGTCGGCGGCGCTGGTGGCCTTCTGCTTCTGTTCGAGGGTCATCGAACCGGTCGAGGCGTTCGAGGCGCCGGAGCACGCGGAGAGCGAGACCGCGACCGCGGCGACCGCGGCCGTGGTGACGACGGCGCGCGCGACGCGGCGAGCCGTCGAAGAGGGGAAGGAGAGCATGGGGAGTCCTTTCGGGCGGGTACTCGAGGGAGAGGGAGGGCGGAGAGGAGAAGTCAGAGGATGCCGTGGCGCTCGAGCGCGTCGCGGGCGAAGCCGAGCGCGGTGGTCATGCCGATCCCGCTGGTCACGGAGGCTACGACGAGCCCGGGCCGGGGGGATGCCAGCAGGTACGGCGAGCGCGCGCTCGCGGCGTAGACCCCGCGCCACCGTCGCCGCACGCGCAGGTGGTCGACACCGAAGAGCCGTTGGAACCGGTCGAGCAGCAGCTCGTCGAGCGTCTCGTCGTCGAAGGGGTCGAGCGTGCGCTCGTAGTGGTGGGTGTCCCCGACGACGACGCGGCCGTCGGGGCGCTGCGTGGCCATGAGGTTCACGACGTGGGTCAGGAGATCGGGGTCGGTGGCCGCCAGCTCCGCGCGGACATCGTCCGCCGCCGCGGTCTCGGCGAACCCGGCGTAGCGCAGGAGCGAGGTGCCGGTGAAGATCGCGGGGTCGATGCGCACGCCGCGGGGCGGGTCGATCTCGATCATCCGCAGTCGACAGCGTCGAACCTCCGCCTCGAGGGCGATGGTCGGGAAGAAGCGGTCCACGTCGTGACCGATGCAGACTGCGACCGCAGCGGCGGGAAACCATCCGCCGGCGGTGCGCACGCCGTCATCGGCGATCTCGAGCACGTTCTCTCCGAACCGCACGTCGACTCCGAGGTCGATGAGGTGCGCGACGAGCCCGGGGATCGCCGTGGGCGCATCGACCCGGAGGTCGCCGGGGAGGAACGCTCCCCCGACCGCGCCGGGCGTCGCCCAGCCCGTGCGCTCGCCCACGCCCGAGGCCGTGAGCAGATCGAGGTCGCCCGCCCGTACGGCGGCGAACTCGTCGAGCACCGCCATCTCGGCATCCGTTCGCGCGATCACGACGGTGCCCGTCTCGCGGACCCCGATCCCGGCGTCTTTAGCGAGCTCCAGCCATGCGGTGCGCGCGGCCTCGGCGTACGTCAGGGCGATGCCGGCCTGCGCGGTCGTGCAGATGTGGCCGAAGTTGCGGACGCTGGCGCCGACGGGACGGTCATCGCGATCGAGCACGACGACCGAGAGTCCGGCGCGCACCGCGTGCCACGCGTGGGCGAGGCCGACGATGCCGGCACCGACGACGACGAGGTCGACGCGCGGCGAGGAGGACGGGGTGTTCACGCCGACGAGTCTCACCCTCCGGCCCTCGCGAAAGGCGCCGATCGCCACACTTGTCATGCGATGTTCACCCCGGGACGGGGGCCGTATAAGAGGGGTGCGGCCCGGGTGAACGGCATCCGAATTTCTCCTATGCGGGAGGCGATCACTCGACTTGTGTTGACAAGCTGGACGCATGCTCCTGCACGAAACCATCCGGTCGTCCCTGCGCGATCGGATCCGCAGCGGGACGCTCGCCGTCGGTACCCCGCTGCCCTCCACCGCCGAGCTCTGCCTCGAGTTCGGGGCGTCGCGCGGACCCGTGCGACAGGCCCTCTCGGCCCTCTCCGCGGAGGGACTGATCGCAACAGGGCAAGGGCGGGTCCCCACGGTCGCGCGCGCGCCCCTGGCCCAGGCGATCGACGATTTCTTCTCGTTCTCGGCCTGGGTCACCTCGCTCGGGCGCACGCCCGGCCAGCGCACGCTCGAGATCGCGGTGCGGCGCCCCTCGGAGGCCGTGGCCGCCGCCCTCGGGCTCGACGAGCACGAGAGGGCCGTCGAGTTGGTCCGGGTGCGCTCGATCGACGACGAGCCGGTCATGATCGAGCGCACCGCGTTCGTCGAGCCGGTGGGACGGCTGCTGTTCGACCTCGACCCCGACGGCGGGTCGATCTTCGCGGGGCTCCTCGCACGCGGGGTCGCCCTCGACCAGGGAGAGCACACGATCGACGCGATCGCCGCGGACGATCGGGATGCCGAGGAGCTCGGCGTCGACGCCGGGTCTCCCCTGCTCCGGGTTCGACGCGTCACGCGCTCCGACGAGGGCGAGGTCCTCGAGGTGTCCGACGACCGCTACCGCCCCGACCGCGCTGCCCTCATCATCCACAACTCCCGAACGCGCGGCCCCTCCGGGCCGCACGCCTCACGCCGTATGACTCCGGAAGGTGCCCGATGACCGTCTCGCTGCTGTCCCTCGACATGGCTGGAACCACGATCGACGAGGGTGGTCTCGTGTACGAGCTGCTCGCGCGCTGCGTGGCCGAGGAACTCGGCTCCCCCGTCCCCGAGGACGTGCTGGCCCCCTGGACCGGAACCGACAAGACCGAGGCGATCCGGGGTCTGCTGACCGTGCTCGGGGGCGACCCCGCCCGCACGGACGCGGTCTACGCCGTCTTCGCCGCCCAGCTCGACGAGGCGTACGCGGCCGCCACCCCCACGGTGTTCCCCGGGGTGCGCGAGGCGATCGCGTCGCTGCGCGCGGCCGGGGTGAAGGTCGCTCTGCAGACGGGCTACACCCTCCCGGTGGCCGAGGGGCTCCTGGCCAAGGTCGGGTGGGAGGTCGGTGTCGACATCGACGCCCTGGCGACCTCGGAGCTCGTCACCGCCTCGCGCCCCGCGCCCTACCTCGTGTTCCGCACGATGGAACTCGCCGGCATCCGCTCGGTCGACGAGGTGCTGGTCGCCGGCGACACCCCCAACGATCTGGCCGCGGGCACCGCCGCCGGGGCGCGCTTCGTGGTGGGCGTACACACGGGCGCCGGCACGCCCGCCGACCTCGGCCGCGCACGACACACGCACCTACTGGACAGCGTCGCGGGCATCCCCGCGCTGCTCACCACCGAGGGCGAGCTGCCGGCGCGATGAGTGCGCCGCGGAAGCTCCTCCTCGTGGGCATCGACGGTCTCCGCATCGACGATGCCCTCCGCGCTCCCGCCATCGCCCCGCGGCTATCCGCTCTCGGCGCCGCCGGCGTCCTGCTGCCGATGACGATGGAGGTTCCGACCATCTCGGGCCCGGGCTGGTCGTCGATCCTCACGGGCACGCGGCTCGCCGAACACGGCGTGGTCGACAACCTCTTCGAGGGGCACCGTCTGCGCGAGCACCAGGATCTCCTGGCGCGCGCCGCCGCCACACGACCGGGCTGCACGACCTTCGCGGCCGTCGACTGGCCGCCTCTCGTCGACCCCGACGGCCCCGGTCCGGTCATCGCCCCGCGTCCCGGTTGCGCCGACGCCCACGTCGTGGTCGCGCGCGACGGCGAGACCCGAGGGTACGAGCCGATGGATGCCGAGATCGCAGCCGCCGCGCGCACGCACCTGCGTGAGGCCGGCCCGGACGTCTCGTTCGTCTCCCTCGGCGAGGTCGATGAGGCCGGGCACCGGTACGGCGGGATCGCGCCGGAGTACGCGGCCGCGATCGTCCGCGTCGACGCCCTGCTCGGCGGCATCCTGGACGTCATCGACGAGCGGGCCCGGTCCCACGGCGAGGACTGGCTCGTCGCCGTCACCACCGACCACGGGCACCTCGACGAAGGCGGCCACGGCGGCGGCTCCGCGCTCGAGCGTCGCTCGTTCCTCGCGCTCTGTCGGTTCGGCGGCGACGACCCGCTGCCCTCGGGACCGGTTACCCCTCACGAGGTCCGTGACCTGCTGCTCGCCGACCTCGATCGCCCCTGACGATCGTCACGCCCTGAGCGAGCCCAGCGGCGCGGACCGACCGACGGGCAGCGCCGCGGCGACGAGGGCGGTGACGAGGCTGACCGCGGCGGCGATCAGGAGCGCCGGGGCGACGCCGATCCCCTCCGCGAGGAGACCTGCCGCCCCGGCCCCGAGCGGCTGACCGCCCCACGCGATCATGCGGGCGGTCGTGTTGACGCGGCCCTGGAGGTGCGAGGGCGTCAGCGTCTGGCGCGTGATGATGCCGTTGAGCGAAACGGCGGTCGTCCCCACCTGCCAGAGGCAGAGCGCGAGGCAGCCCGCGAGGAACGACGTCGAGAGCGCCCAGCCGCCGATCGCCGCCGCGGCGAGAAGGAGGGCGCCGACGGTGATCACGCCCGCGCCGACCTTCTTCTGCAGGGGTCCGATGAGCCAGGAGGCGGCGAGCGCCCCCACCGCTCCCGCACCGAACAGCACCCCGATGGCGGGCGAGTCCGAGCTGAGCCCCAGCGTGCGGACGGCGGCGACGATCAGCAACCCGGAGACGGCCCCCGCGGCGAGGCTGTTGCCGACGCCGAGCACGGTGAGGTCGCGGATGACCGGGACCGACCGGATGTACCGCAGGCCTTCGACGATGTCGGCCCGGATGCCGCGGCGCGGGCGGTCCGCGTCGGGCTTCGCGGCGAGCGCTCCGATGCGGGCGAGCAGAACCGCGCCGACGACGTAGGTGAGGGCATCGATCAGGAGGACGACGGGTCCGCCCGCGGTCGCCGAGACCAGGCCTCCGAGCGGCGGACCGGCGATACCGATGAGCGTGCTGATCGTCATCATCCGCGCGGTCGCCGCCGCGATGCCGTCTCGTCCGACGATCGCGGGGATCGCCCCGAAGCTGGCCGCGTCGAAGAAGACGAACGACACCGACGTCGCGACGGCCACGACCATGAGGTGCACGGGCGTGACTCCGCCGAGGACCGCCGCGAGGGGCACGCTCGCCGCCGCGAGCGCGCTCGCTGCGCTCGACACCAGCAGCGTGGAGCGCGGCGACCAGCGGTCGACCAGCGCTCCGACGGGCAGACCGAGCACCAGGTACGGCACGGCCTCCAGCGCCGTCAGCAAGCCCGCGAGGGCCGCGCTCCCGGTGAGCTGGAAGAGCATGAGCGGGAGCGCGACGGCGGTGAGGGCGTTGCCGGTCCACACGATCCCGCGCGACCACAGGTAGGACGCGAGCATCAGTGCGGCAGCGGGGTCGGGCGTGCGACGGGCTGGATCGGGCGGCGACCGCCCACGAAGGGATGCGCATGCGGGGCATTGGAGATGCGGCCGGGCACGAGCATCCTCACCACGCGAAGGCCCGACGGGCGGATGTCGTCGGTCGTCACGTCGACGGTGATCACGCGGTCGCCGAGCTCGGTGAACCGCTCGATGAGCCCGCGGAGATCCGGGCCGGCCGGCAGGGCGTCGAGAGAGGCGCGGCCCACGGTGCCGGCATCCAGTTCCTCGAGGAAAGCGGACTGGATGCCGGGATCCAGGTGCAGTTGCAGATGGCATCCGTAGTCGCGGACGTCCGAGAGGTCATCGGCGTAGGAGAACGCGTAGCGACGATCCGATCGATATGGCGCGAGGGGGCTCCGGGGATCGGCGGCGACCCGCGCGTAGGGACCGTGCTCGTCGTCGAGGTCCGCGACGAACAGCTGGAGCTGCAGCGCTTCGCCGAGAGCCTTCCGCGCGGCTCCGGTCGGGTCCTCGGCGGTCCCCATGCCGAGGGTCAGGTAGCCGGTCGCCGTGTCGCGGATCAGCGCGCCGACGACCGGCACCCCCGTGTCTGCCGGGAAGAGCAGCCACCGCGGCTCGAGCAGGCGACGGGGTCCCGCGGCGAAGGCGTCCAGCCACGGAGGCACCGTGAGGGCCACGACCCCGCCCCCTCCGGTCCAGGCCCGTGACATCGCGTCACGCTCCACGATCTCGCGGAGGCCGCCGAACCGGGCGGCGTCGAGGGAGCGCTCGGCGGCCAGTCCCGCTTGCATCACCGGATGCAGGGACGGAGCCGCCTGGAGGTTGTACGACACCCACACGGCACTCGCGGGGACGAGGACGTCGGCGTCGGTCGCCGCGTCACGCCCCACGGCCCAGTCGGTGACCGTGTCCGCGTCGAAGGATGAGCGGTCCGGCAGGGCGAGCTCCCCGGGAGCGACGTGATCGACACCGCGCAGGTCACTCGCGGAGGAGCGCACGAGCCGTCCGCTCACGAGGTTGCCGCAGTAGCGCTCGATGGCCTCGCCGATCGCCGCTCCGCGCATCGCGTCCGCGTCGCCGAACGCGTAGCCCGCACCACTGGCATCCGACCGCCACGGCGAGAACGCCGCACTGTCGGACAGGACCGCGTGCAGGAGAGCGAACGGCTCGGGGAAGTGCGCGGGAACCTCCCGCGGTTCGAGCGAGCGGATCACTCCGCCGCGGGAGTCGACGAGCGGCGCGAGCGCCGGCGGAAGATCGGTCAGCATTCCGGCTCCATCAGGCGAGGGGAAGGGGGAAGGGATACAGATCCGAGATCGAGTCGGGTCGGCGATCCCACCCGAGCTCATGCGGCACGTCGAGGTAGCGACGGGAACCGCGGAGGGGAAAGGCGGGCGGTCCGTTGCCGACGAGCCCCGCGGCGATGACGCGCACCACGACGAGCCCGCACGCGCGGACGTCGTCGGTCGTGATGTCGACCGAGATCGTCCGGACTCCCCGCTCCGCCAGCGCGGCGACGCGATCGGCCGGGATCGTCGGGCCGTCCTCGAGGGCCCGGCGCTTCGCGGGGCGCAGCCGGGGCAGGATCGCCGCGGCCATCCGCTGGTCCAGGTAGAGCTGGGCGATCGGGGGCAGGTCGGTGAGGGTGCGGAAATCGTCGGGGACGTCGTCGCGGTAGCGGCGGTCTTCACGGAAGGGCAGGAAGACATGGGCCTCGATCGCATCGGCATCCATCGCCCGCCAGACGTCGCTCCGCGGGTCGAGGAGCTGACGCGTGATCCGGCGGAGCCCGAGAGCCTCCATCACCGCCTTGCGGGCGGCGGCGACCGGATCGGCCCGGCACGCGGAGCCGAACGCCAGCGAGCCGTCGCGCTCGGGATCGCCGTCCTCGATGACGGCGGCCACCACGGCCCCCGGGAGATCGGTCGGGATGTCCAGCAGACGGATGCCGAGATCGTGCGCCCCGAGCGTCCCGAGGATCACGCCCCCGTCGTCGAGCTCGCAGGTGGACGCGCCCGATGCCCACCACACCGCCGCGGCATCCCGCTCGATGAGCTCGTCGATCGCGCCGTTCTCGGCGCTCGCACGGTCGGGCCCCGCCGCGATGCCGGAGTACATCAGCGAGTGCACGGGGCGCTCCCCGGGAAGCCGCGAGGCGTGCGTGTCGAGGTAGACGAGGGATGCCGGGACCCAGACGTCCGCGCCGGTGCGCAGGTCCTGCCCGCGCGTCCACCGGACGGGGAGCTCGTGATCGAACACGGCGAAAGGGAAGCCGGGCAGGGCGTACTGCTCCGGGCTGTAGAGGGCGAGGCTTCGCGGGTCGAGGGCGTCCTCGCCGCGGCGGTCGAGCTCGGCCCAGCGGTGGACGGGAAGGCCGTCGGGCACCGCGTTGCCGCAGTAGCGTTCCACGGCTTCGCCGATCGCGGCGCCCCGGGCGGCCGCGAGGTCACCGAGCGACGCACCGAAGCCGAAGCCGTCCGCACGCCAGGGCGCGAAACGCTCCGTGTGCGCGACGCTCGCCCCGTGCGAACGCCAGAACGTCGGGTCGTCGGGCTGCGGTGTCTGCGCCTGCGTCGAGGTGAGAATGCCGGTACGGGGGTCGATCAGACGGTCGAGGTCGATCACGTCGTGCTCCTTCGCTCCACCGCGGGGAGCGTCAGCCGGCACCGCTCGACCGTGAGCGTGAGGGATGCCGGAAGCTCGGCGCTGTCAGCGCGGTAGCGGTCGACGCTCCCGGTGCCGCGCGCGAGCCGCGGGTGGTCGGCGGCCGTGAGTTCGAGCAGCAGGGACTCGCCCTCCCGCCGCTCGAACGACAGGGGTCCGAGGCGGACGGAGATGTCCCCCGGCCCCCGGCCGCTCACAGCCTCCCCCACCGCGATCTCGACGACGGGCCCGTCGGGCGAGACGAGCAGGAGGCGGACGATCCAGTCCGCCGTCAGCGCGTCGGTGCTCCCGTGGATCTCGACGTGCGCCCAGCCGACGAAGCGCCGTGCGTCCGTGTCGATCGGCCAGCGCAGAGCATCCGCCCGTTCGAGGAGGGCGCGCCGGTCGACGGCCTCCGCGCGGCTCGGGAAGGGGCGGCGCGGGTCGCTGCGAACGACACCGGGCGGGAGGGCATGGACGTCGTCGGTGGAGGCCGGCGGCCAGTGGTCCGCGCGTTCCCACACGCCGGCGCCGACGACGAAGGTGTCCGCCCGGCGGGCGGGAAGCCGACCCGCCAGGGCGTCGTGGAGCCACTCGACCAGTTCGACCGCCCAGTCCACGCGCGAGCCGTCCCCGTGGTCGAGGGCGCCCACCCGGGTATCGGCGGAGAACACGAGGTCGTGGAGCCACGGACCGACCAGAAGGCGCTTGGGTGTCTCGGCGTCACCCACCGCGTCCCAGTGCTCGAGCGTCTCGCCGATCAGCAGATCGTGCCAGCCGCCGACGTGGAAGCTCGGGACGTGCACGGCCGCGAGTTCGGCCGGGGTGATCTCCTCGCCCACGATGGCATCCGGTCCGTCGTCGATGACGGCCGTCCAGCCGGGAAGGTCGACGCCGAGCCGATCGGCGATCTCGGTGACGGGCAGGTGATCGAGCACGGTCGGGTCCTCTCGGAAGATGAGCGCCGCGATCCCCTCGCGGCTCGTACGGGCGTCCGCGCGCTCCGCCCACCACGCAGCGTGCTCGCCGAGACGCAGAATCCCGGATGCCGAGAACTTGGTGCGCGCGAGCGACATCGACGGGCCGAGGCTGACGATCGCCGCGATCCGTTCCGGTCGCTCGACCGCCATGGCCCACGCCGTGTAGCCGGAGTACGAGCCGCCCATCGCGATGATCCGGCCGTCGCTCCAGGGCTGGGCGGTGATCCAGTCGACGAGCGCCGCGCCGTCGGCGCGCTCGTTACGGTACGGCGTCCACACGCCGTCGGAGTCGTAGCGACCGCGGACATCCGCGGCGACGAAGGCGAAGCCGCGACGCGCCCAGCCGCGGCCCTCGTCGAGGTGCCGGAACCGGCCGTACGGGGTGCGGTGCACGATGGTCGGCACGCGGTCCTCCCCCGCGGGGCGGTGCACGTCGACGACGAGAGCTGTGCCGTCGGGAGCGGCTATCCGCTGGTTCGCGCGCATCATCGACTGCGGAGCCGCGGCAGGGGCAGAACGGGATGGCGGTGCACGGAGCAGTCGGGTCGGATCTCGATCTCGGTGGTCGCGTGGGGAGCCGTGCCCCCGGAGGCCCAGGCGAACAGGTCTGCCGCAAGCATCGCCGCGGCGAGGGCCGCCATCGCGGGAGGAGCGTTCAGCGCGTCGTCCGGGAGCGTATCGAGGTGATGCCAGAGGGCATCCAGCTCGTCGATGAGCGGGTCCGCGGCGCGTCGGCGGCCGCGGTAGTCGGCGTACGACGCCGAGGTCGCGTCCGCGGTGAACGGACCGACGAACAGCGCTCCGCCGTCGCCGTGGCAGCGGTGCAGGGGCACGCCCCGTCGGGCGAGATCCGACCACCGCGCGTCGCGGAACCAGGGCTCGATCGAGACGATCGCCTCGGCATCCTTCTCCTCATCCACCACGCGGATGAGCGACGGCTGCGCCGCGAGAACCGCGTGGAGGGCGTCGGCGACGGTCCCGGGCCCGAGGACCACCACGCGCTTCTGCGCGAATCGGGCCTCGGGCGTCGTGGTGTGCGGTTCGCGAAGCGCCCCCCGTTCGCGAAGGTGCTGCTGGAGCGCAGCGGCATCCGGTCCCCACGTTTCCAGGTCGGCCCCGTCATCCAGAGCGCGCGCGAGTTCGGCGAGCCGATCGGTCGGTCCGAGGATGCGGTGGAACCGTCCGCCGGGTTCGGCGAGCCGCCACGATCCGTCGGTCGTGGCGTAGAGGTGGAATCCGGGTCTGAGCGAGCGCATGAGGACGGGCTTTCGGGGTCGAGTCGGCGAACGGGGCGGAGCGGTGGCCGCCGCGCCGAAGCGCGACGACCACCGGGTTCTCACTCCGCGTCGAAGGCGAAGGGGTTGTGCACGAGCGCGTTCGTGCCCGGTCCCTGGGGGGCGCTCAGCACGCCGGCCGAGGTGATCGACTCGAACGCGAACGGGTTGTGCACGAGGGCATTCGTGCCCGGCCCCTGGGGCGCGCTCAGCACGCCGGCGGAGGTGATCGGTTCGACAGTGATGCTCTGCATGACATCGTCCTTTCCTTATTGAGAACCATTCTCAATTCGATGGACGTTAGCGCGTTGGCGACGCCGAGGCAACATCGCGTCGATTTTGCGCGCGTCGCTTATTGAGTATGGTTCTCAATAAGCGACGTCCGAGTCGCTCGGAAAGGCCGTCCATGCGAGATCGACTCCCGCCGTTCGCGAGTGTCCGGGGTGCGCGCACCCTGCTCCTCGCCCTCTCGGTCATCCTCGGGGCGTGCGCCCTCGCGTCGATGGCCATCGGGTCCGTCGGCCTCACCGTGCCGGAGGTCGTCGGCGTGCTGCTCGCGCACCTCGGTGGCGGACCGTCCGCCGACCTCGCCGCCGACCAGATCGTGTGGAACGTCCGCATGCCCCGCACGGTGCTCGCAATCGTGACGGGCATGGGACTCGCCCTCGCCGGCGCCGTGATCCAGGCGATCGTGCGCAACCCGCTCGGCGATCCCTCGCTCATCGGCGTGACCCCCGGCGCCTCCCTCGGCGCGGTCGCCGTGATCGTCCTCGGCAGCGGAGCGGCGGCGGGCCTCCCCCTCACCCTCGCGGCCTTCGTCGGGGCTCTGGTCACCTTCGTCGTCGTGTTCCTTCTCGGGCGCTCCGAGGGCCGGATGCCACCGACCCGGTTGATCCTCGCGGGCGTCGCCGTGGGATACCTCGTCTCGTCGATGACCTACTTCCTCCAGACCATCGCCACCCCGAACCAGGTGCAGCGGGTGCTGTTCTGGAGCCTGGGGAGCGTGGGCGGTGCCGACTGGGGGACGCTGCCCCTCCCCGCCGCGATCGTCGCGATCGGCACCTTCGCGATTCTGCAGTCCGCGCCCGCGCTGAACGCCCTGATCGGCGGCGACGATCTCGCCGCCTCTCTCGGTGTCGACGTCGCCCGGCTGCAGGTCACCCTTCTCGTGGTCGTGGCCGCGATGACGGGCGCGCTCGTCGCGGTCGCCGGCGGCATCGCGTTCGTCGGTCTGGTGGTCCCCCACATCGCGCGACTCCTGGTCGGCGCGGATCACCGGCGGATGCTGCCGCTGACAGCCGTGCTCGGTGCGATCTTCCTGATCCTGGCGGACTTCGCCGCAAGAACCGTTCGCGCCCCTGCGGAGCTGCCGATCGGGGTGGTCACCGCGGCCGTCGGCGCCCCCTTCTTCCTCTGGCTGCTGACCGCGTCCCCGCGCTCGAGCGCGCGCCGGAAGCGCCGCGCCGTACGAGCGGTGGCCGGCTGATGCGGGTAGAGATCGACGGCGTGTCGGTGCAGCGCGGCGAGCGCGCCCTCGTCGACGACGTGACCTTCGTCGCTCCCGCCGGTGCGACGGTCGGCCTCATCGGCCCCAACGGTTCCGGTAAGTCCACGCTCCTGCGCACCGTCTACCGCGCACTCCGCCCGACAGCCGGCTCGGTTCGGATCGGCGACGCGGAGGTGTGGAAGCTGACCGCGCGCGCGGCCGCGCATCGCACCGCGGTCGTCCTGCAAGAGGACCACCGCGAGTTCGAGTTCTCGGCGCGCGAGACGGTCGAACTGGGGAGGATTCCGCACCGGCACCCCGGCCGGCGCTCCGCAGCCGCTGATCGGGATGCCGTCGAGCACGCCATCCATCGGTGCGGGGTCGCACCTTTCGCGCACCGCCCCGTGGGCTCGCTCTCGGGAGGGGAGAGACAGCGCGTCGCGGTAGCCCGCGCGCTCGCGCAGGACACCCCGGTGCTCGTCCTCGACGAACCGACGAACCACCTCGACGTCCTCGCGCAGATCGAGCTCCTCGACCTCGTCACCGCCCTGCCCGCGACGACGATCGTCGCTCTGCACGACCTCGGTCTCGCGGCGGCGTACTGCGATGTCGTCGTGGTCCTGGCCGGCGGCCGCGTGGTGGACGTCGGGCCCCCCGAGCGGGTGCTCACGGCCGCCCTCATCGCCGAGGTCTACGGCGTCGTCGCCGAGATCGGCGTGAACCCGCTCACCCGACGTCTCGCCGTCCATCTCGGTGCGGCCCTTCCCCGCTCCCCCGACCACGCCGCGAACCCGTCCGCGGCTCGAAAGGAAAACACACCATGAGACACCCCGTCCGGCGCACCCCCGTCGTCGCCTCGCTTCTCGGAGTCGTACTGCTCGCCACGGCCGGCTGTGCCGGAGCAGCGCAAACGGATGCCGCTGCCCCCGGGCCCTCGGGGGCGCACTACCCCGTCACGGTCTCCAGCTGCGGCGCCGACTACACGTATCAGAAGGCACCCGAGCGGGTCCTGCTCGGTGCTCCCGGCATCATCGACACCCTCGATGCCCTCGGGGTCGGGGACCGCGCCATCGGCTACACGCTGTCCGATCTCGACACGGGAGAGGCCGCCGCCCACCCCAAGCTCACGCAGAACTCCGCCGACTGGACCCCGAGCAAGGAGTACTTGGCCGGGGCAGCCCCCGACCTCTTCATCGCCAACGACGAGCAGCAGTTCACCGGCAACGGCGCGGCGACCGTCGACGATCTGCGCACTCTCGGCGCGGGCCTGTACGTCCTCGGCAGCTACTGCGTCGGAGCCTCGGCGACCCCGTCGATCGACGCCGTCTACGACGACATCGCGGCCCTCGGAACCGTCTTCGACGTCTCCGAGAAGGCGAACGAGCTCACCGCGCAGCTGCGCGACCGGGTGACCGCCGCCGCCGCGCTCCGCGGGGACCGGAAGCTGAGCGCCGCCTCCGTCTCGGTCGTCGACGGCACCGTGTACGCGCTCACGGGAGCGGGCTACCAGGCCGTCCTCGACGCCCTGGGCATCACCAACGTCTTCGCCGGCGCCGGGGCGAACTACACGCAGATGAGCCGCGAAGACGTCATCACGGCGAACCCGGACGTCATCTTCGTCGACTACTCCGGGCCGGCGCAGGAAGCCGACGCGCTCAGCGCGGCCAAGACCCTCTTCGCCGGTTCGGCCGCGGTCACCGACGGCCGGGTCTTCGGCCAGAACGAGAACTCGTTCCAGGCCGGGGGTGTGCGCATCGTCGACGTGATCGAGCAGAGCGCGAAGGACGCCTTCACCGACTGAGGAGCCGGGTGACCGGAGGGCGAGGGACGGGGGGAGGACGAATCCGCGGGGATCGTCCTCCCCCGTCCCTCGCCCTCCCCCGGTCACACGCGGCAGGTCACGCGCGGCAGGTCACACGCGGCACCGCGCCCGAATCAGCGCTTCAGACGCAGCGTCACCAGCTGGAACGGACGCAGGTCGAGCTCCACCGCTCCCCCCGCGACGCTCGACACGGCGGCCGCGTCGACCTCGCGCTCGAGCAGATCGGTCTCGATGACACCCTCGAGCTCGAACCCGGCCTCGAGGCGCGCGTGCGCGCGCTGGCCGAGCGCTTCGTAGAGGCGGACGATGACGTCCCCGGAACCGTCCTGGGCGAGCTTGATCGCCTCGACCACGACGCCGGGCTCGTCGATCGTGACCAGGGGTGCGACCGATCCCTCGGCGGCATCCGTCACGACACGCACCGGCAGGTTCGTGCGGTAGCCCTCGGTCACAGCGTCCACGACCTCAGCACCCACGACGATGCCCACCTCGAGGTGGTGCGCACCCTGGTCCTGCCCCGGGTCGGGGAACATCGCCGAGCGGATGATCGACAGGCGCACGAGCGAGTACGTGCCGCCTGCCTCGCGCGCGTGGCGCGTGATGTCATGGCCATAGGTCGAGTCGTTCGTCACCGCGACGCCGAAGCCCGGCTCCGCGACCCGCACCCAGCGGTGCGCGGCGGTCTCGAAGCGCGCCGAGTCCCAGGACGTGTTCGTGTGCGTCGGGCGCACGATGTGGCCGAACTGGATCTCGGATGCCGCCCGGTCGGTGTGCACGTCGACGGGGACGCCGAGCTTGAGGAGCTTCTGCTGCTCGTGCCAGTCCACGTCGAGCGACAGGCGGACGGTGCGCGAGCCCTCGGCCAGCGCGATGCGCTCAACGATCGAGGACTCGCCCACGCGACGCTCCACCACCACGGCGTCGCCGTCGAGGCGGACCGCGTCGGCCGTATCGAGAGCGGTCGCGTGACGGCGGTAGGTCTCGTCGATGTCCCACGCGTCCCACTGGGTGGGGGTGTCGCGGAAGATCTCGAACTGCCCCGCCACCTGGCCCGCGGGAACGACCTCGCGACCGGATGCCACCTCGACGAGCGAGGTGATCAGACCGCGGCCGTCGATCACGGCGCGGACGATGCCGTTGTCGAGCACGAAGCCGTCGCCCTCGGTACGGGGTGCGACGTCGCCCATCGCGCTCCGCGGCGCGATCGACAGCGCAGGAGCGCCGGCACGACCGTGGGGTGCAGCGTTCGCGACGACCGCGCGGTCACCGGTGCCCACGAGCGCCCGGAGGCTGTCGGCGATGACCTGCTCGAGCTCCGCCGCGATCGCGGCGTAGTTGCGCTCGGCATCCCGGTGCACCCAGGCGATCGAGGTGCCGGGCAGGATGTCGTGGAACTGCTGCAGCAGCACCAGTCGCCACAGGCGCTGGAACGTCTCGGCCGGGTAGGCCGCGCCCGTGCGGACGGTCGCGGTGGCCGCCCACAGCTCGGCCTCGCGCAGCAGGTGCTCGCTGCGGCGGTTGCCCTGCTTGGTGCGCAGCTGGCTCGTGTAGGTGCCACGGTGGAACTCGAGGTACAGCTCCCCCGCCCAGACGGCCGGGTCGGCGTACTCGGCTTCGGCCGTCTCGAAGAACTCCCGCGGGGTGGAGTGCTTCACGACCGGCGCGCCCTCGAGCGAGTGCGTCCGCGCGATCGTCGCCGTCATCTCACGGGTGGGACCGCCGCCACCGTCGCCGAAGCCGTACGGCAGCAGCGAGGTGCGCGCGCGTCCCTTGTCGGCGAAGTTGCGCTCCGCGTGCGCGAGGTCGGCCGCGGTGACCTCCGAGTTGTACTTGTCGACCGGCGGGAAGTGCGTGAAGATGCGCGAGCCGTCGATGCCCTCCCAGCGGAAGGTGTGGTGCGGGATGCGGTTGGTCTCGTTCCACGAGATCTTCTGCGTGAGGAACCAGCGCGCGCCCGCCGCCTTCATGATCTGCGGCAGCGCGCCGCTGTAGCCGAACGAGTCGGGCAGCCACACCTCTTCGGTGTCGATGCCGAACTCCTCGAGGAAGAACGTCTTGCCCTCCACGAACTGGCGGGCCATCGCCTCGCCGCCGACCATGTTGGTGTCGGATTCGACCCACATGCCACCCACGGGCACGAAACGCCCCTCGGCGACGCGCTCCTTCAGCCGCTCCCACAGCGCCGGGTAGTGCTCCTTCATCCACGCGAACTGCTGCGCCGACGACGACGCGAAGACGAACTCGGGGTCCTCGTCCATGAGCGAGAGGACGTTGCTGAACGTGCGCGAGACCTTGCGCGCCGTCTCGCGCACCGGCCAGAGCCACGCCGAGTCGATGTGCGCGTGACCGACGGCGTGCAGCACGTGCGCACTGGATGCCGCGGGCGCGGCCATCAGCGGAGCGAGCACGTCGCGACCGGCCTGCGCCGTGCCCGCGACGTCCTCGGGATCGACCGCGTCGATCGCGGCATCCATCGCCTCGACGAGCGTTGCTCGGCGCGCGGAGGTGGCGTCGAGCTCGGCGATCAGGCCGTGGAGCAGGCGGAAGTCCTGCAGCAGCTCCCACACCGCGAGGTCGCGGAGGCCGATCGACATGTCGCGCAGCGTATAGAGAGGAGCGTCGCCCGCGGTGGCGAGGTCGCCGAGGTGCGTGGGCTCGAAGGTGAAGAGGCTGCCCACGTCGGGGTTCGAGGCGGCCTCGACGAGCACGTCGACCCGGCCCTCGGCGTCGATCGCCGCGGGGGTGGCGTTGTTGAACGGCGAGACGCCCTTGATCGGCGCGCCCTCGCGGTTCCAGACGAGAGCCTCGCACTGGAAGCCGCTCTGGCCGGCGGTGAAGCCGAGGTCGATCACGAGCTCCGCCACGGTGCCCCCCGGCAGGGAACCGTCGGCGTCGCGCCACGCGGCCGGGATCTCCCCCGACACGGCGAACCAGGTGGTCCCCCACGCCCGGCCCCACGGCGTTCCGATCGCGAAGGGGCGGTAGTCGGCATCTTGTGCCTCGGCGAAGGTCACGGGCTCACCCGGGGCCTCCCACGCCTGGATGTCGAGGGGCTGGCGAGCGCGGTAGACGGCGGGGGCGAGACGCTCGCGGATGAAGCGTTCGATGCGCATCTCGATGAGCGCGGTGCGGTCGTGCATGGGTGTGTTCCTTGTCTGGGGGCGTCTGGGGGGACGGGTCAGCCCTTGACCGCGCCGGCGAGAGCCGACGGGCCGCCGAGCCCGCGCTGCACGAGGACGTACAGACCGAGGACCGGAAGGGAGTAGACGATCGAATAGGCCGCGAGCTGGCCGTAGGCCACGGCTCCGAACGACCCGAAGAAGTTGAAGATGCTGACCGCCGCCGGCTGGTAGTCGGGGCTGAGCAGCAGCACGAACGGCACGAAGAAGTTCCCCCACGCCTGGATGAACGTGAAGATGAACACCACCGCGATGCCGGGACGCATGAGCGGGAGCACGATCTGCACGAGCGTGCGCATCGAACCGGCGCCGTCCATCCAGGCCGCGTGCTCGAGCTCGACGGGCACGCCGTCCATGAAGTTCTTCATCATCCAGATCGCGATCGGCAGAGCGCTCGCGGTGAGGAAGAGGATCGTGCCGCCGATCGAATCGATGAGGTTCAGCTGCACGAACAGGCTGTAGACCGGCACCATGATCGCGGTGATCGGCAGACAGGTGCCGAACAGCACGGCGTAGAGGAAGGGCTTGCCAACGCGCATCTTGTAGCGCGACAGCGGGTAGGCCGCGAGCGACGCGAGCACGACGGTGGCGATCGCCGTGCCTCCGGCGAGCAGCACGCTGTTCCACAGGGGCAGGAACAGCAGGTCGGGCTTCATCACGGCCGCGAAGTTGTCGAGCGTGACGACCTCGGGCATCTTGATCGCGAGCGTCGGCTGCGCGTCGAGGGAGGCGGTCACGAGCCACACCAGCGGGACCACGAACAGGATGCCGATGACGATGAGCAGCGTGTTGCTCAGGACGCGCAGGGCCCGGGTGCGCGGCGATGACAGCGAGGCCTTCGTGCGCTTCGGGGCGCGCCGAGCGGAGCGGGCGCGAGCGCCCGTGACCTCGGGGAGGGTGGTGGTGGCGCTCATGAAGAGACCTCCTCGCGCAGCGCGCGGACGTAGAAGAACGAGAAGATCGCACCGATGAGCAGCATGATCGTGGCGATCGCCGTCCCGTAGCCGAGCTCGCCGAACTTCAGACCCTGCTGGTAGGCGAGGATCGGCAGCGTCGTGCTCTTGTTGCCGGGGCCGCCGCCGGTCATGACGAAGATGAGCGTGAAGACCGAGAGGGTCTGCAGCGTGACGATCATCGAGTTGGTCCCGATGGTCGAGCGGATCATCGGGATCGTGATGAAGAACAGGCGCTTGATGCCGCTGGCCCCGTCGACCTCGGCGGCCTCGGTGATCTCCGGCGGAACGTCGGCGAGGGCGGCCGAGTAGACCATCATCGAGAACGCGGTTCCGCGCCAGATGTTGGCGATGATGACCATCAGCACCGGCATCGTGAACAGCCAGCTGACGGGGTCGAGACCGAAGACGGCGAGGATCGCGTTCAGCGTGCCGTTGTCCCGGAAGAAGGCGTAGGCCGCGAACGCGGCGACGATCTCGGGCAGGACCCACGCGGTCACCACGATCGTGCCGACGACCGCGGTGACGATCCGGTTGCCCGAGCGCATCATGAGGGCGAGGGCCAGCCCGAGGATGTTCTGGCCGATCACCGCGGAGAAGAACACGAAGACGATCGTGTTGATCACCGAGACGGGGAAGTCGGGCGCCTTGAACAGCTGCGTGTAGTTGTCGAAGCCGATGAACTCGCTCGCCACGGCGGTCGAGCCGGAGAGGGTGGCGTTGGTGAGCGAGCCCCACAGCGACACGAGGATCGGACCGAGCAGGAAGATCGCCAGCAGCAGCGCTGCCGGCAGGAGAGGGAGCGCCCGGGCCGAGGACCGGAGGCCGCGCGCTCTCGCGCGCGACCCCCGGTCGGTGCCGGTCGCCCCGGTCTGAGCCAGGGCGGTCACAGTCAGCCCTTCTGTGTGTTCTCTTCGCCGACGATGCCGATGACGGCCTGGTCGTAGGCGGCGGCGGCGTCATCGACGCTCGACTGGCCGGTCATGACCGCTTCCATCGCGACCTGGATCTGGTTCGAGATCTTGTCGTAGTCCTCGGTCGCCGGGCGGAAGTGGGTCGTGTCGACGAAGCTCGAGAAGGTCTTGAAGCTCGGGTTCGCGTCGAGGTACTCGCTGGACTGCGCGACGTCGGCGCGCACCGCGATCTGGCTGTTGTCGATGTTGTACGCGGTGGCGTTGTCCTTGTTCACCGCGGTCGAGAGGAAGTCCCACGCGGCGTCGGCATTCTTGGTGTTCTTGCCGATCGCGAGGGTCCATCCGCCCGACATGCTCGTCGTGCCGGGAGCCTGGCCCTTCTGCGTCGGCATCGCGGCGATGCCGAGGGTGTCGCTCCACGCGGGCCACGCGGCGGTGCCGCCTTCGACCCACGCGGCCGACTGCCACGAGCCGTCCAGCGCGATCGCCAGCTTGCTCGAGGGCAGCCAGTCCGCCGTGACGCTCGTGAAGATGTTGGGGTCCAGCGCCTGCTGCAGCGACGGGCCGAGGCCGCCCTGGTAGACGTCCGAGACGAACTGCAGCGAGTCCTTGAAGCCCTGGCTGCCGACGACCCACTTCTTCGCGGAGGTGTCGTAGAGGGTGTCCTCGGTGCCGTACAGGAGCATCTCGAGACCCTGCATGGATGCCGCCTCGCCGGCGGTCTTGCCCGAGTAGACGTTGATCGGGATGACGTCGGGGTCGGCGGCCTTGACCTTCTCGGCGGCCGAGAGCACGTCGGCCCAGGTCTTGGGCTGCCACGGCACGGAGATACCGGCCTTGGCGAAGATCTCCTTGTTGTACCAGAGGCCACGCGTGTCGGTTCCGAGCGAGACGCCGTAGGTCTTGCCGTCGGGGCCGAGGCCGGCCTGCTTGGCGCCCTCGGCGAACTGCGACCAGTCGTCCCACTTCGCGAGGTAGTCGTCCAGGGGCAGCAGGTAGCCGGCGGCCGCGTCGGACTGGATCTTGAACGTGTCTTCGTACTGCACGTCCGGAGCGGTGCTCGCCGACTTGTTCATCAGCGCGAGCTTCGTGTAGTAGTCGGCACCCTCGGCCTGGATCGGGACGAGCTCGACGGTCACGCCTTTGTGCGCCGCCTCGTACTCCTTCTTCGCGTTCTCCATCAGCGTCTGCATCTGGTTGAACGTCGCCGTGGTCTGGTACGCCACGCGAATGGTGTTCGCGTCGCCCGCTCCCCCGCTTCCGCCGGAGCAGCCGGCCAGGGCCACGGTCAGGGCCGTGGCGGTCAGAAGACCGCCTGCCATCGTCAGTTTCTTCATGGAAGCTCCTTTGCTCGGGTGGAGACACCGCGTCGCCAAAACCTTTTATAAATCAAATGGACTAACTCGGCAAGTCGTCTCCCGTTGCTCGCGATAACGATCCGGCTACGGGACGCTGTGAGACGGGTGGGCGGCCGTCAGATCGCGATCATCATGCGGGCCGGTCGCGCCGCGAAAGCGCCGTCCAGCATGAGGCAAGCCGCGCCCACGGCGGCGACATCGGCTCCCACGCGCGACCGGCGAACGGTGATGCCCCGCGTCGCGGTCGACACCGGGTCGGCGGCGACGCGCGCGGTGACCGTGTCCACGAGCACCGCGGCCAGACGCTCCCATACCGGTCCCCCGAGCACGACCTCGTCGACGTCGAGAAGGTTGTTCGTCACCACGAGAGCCCGGGCGATGCGCTCTCCCGCGCGGTGCAGCACCGCGCGGGCACGGACGCCGCCCCCCGCGGCATCCCGCACCAGACGATCCAGATCGGGGCGGGAGTCGCCCGACTCGGTGGGCTCGTACCCCGCCTCGGCGAGGAGGGTGCGCGGCTCGATCGAGACGCCGAGGCATCCGCGCGACCCGCATTCGCAGGCCGGGCCGTCCGGGTCGACGACCACGTGCGCGATCCCGCCGGCGTTGCCCGTGCGACCGCGCACGGGAGAGCCCGAAATCGCCACCCCGAGACCGACACCGGCGCCGTAGTACAGGAACATCGCGTCGGTGAGCACGTCGGAGCGGTCGAACCACATCTCGCCGACCATGGCGGCGGTCACGTCTTTCTCGACGATCACGGGGAGGCCCGTGGCCGCGCCGAGGTCTTCACGCACGTGCACGTTGTGCCACGCGGGCAGGAGGGGCGGATCGAGCAGACGCCCCCCGCGCGCATCGAAAGGTCCGGGGGCGGCCACGCCGACCCCGAGCACGAGCGGACGCGGGATGACGGCATCCGCGAGGATACGGTCGACCGCCGCGCGGACGTCGTCGACGAGCTGGTCCGGGGCGGCGCCGTGTCGGCGCGGGATCTCGTCATGGGCCACGACGTCACCGGCCATGTCGACCACGACGATCGTGTCGACGACCGGGTCGAGGTGCACCCCGACCGCGAAACGCGAGCGCGGTTCGAGTTTCAGCAGGGTCCGGGGCTTGCCCGGGCCCGAGATGACCTTGCCCGCCTCGACGATGAGGCCTTCGTCGGCGAGGCGACGCGTGACGTTGCTGAGGGTCTGAGCGCTGAGTCCCGTGCGCGCCGACAGTTCGACGCGACTGAGGCCCTCGGGTGCGCGGCGGATCAGGTCGAGCACGAGGGTCTGGTTGTACTCGCCGACAGCCGGCAGGTTCGACCCCGTCCGCATCGCCCCTCGCTCTCGCTCACCGGCCCGCGACGCGGACCCCCGCTCAGCGTACGCCCGCCGTGCCGCTCTCCCCCGCCGCCCGCGGGCGGTGGCGCGGCGGGGACGGCCGGTGAAGTGGGGCGGCGGCGCGGCGGGGCGCGGAGCGGTGGGGCGCGGAGCGGTGGGGCGGCGCGGACGTCCGGTGAGGGGGTGGCGCAGTGGGGCGCAGGCGCGAGCGGACCGAACGCGAACCGGTCAGGCCCGCAGGGCGAGGGCAGCGGCCCCCAGGAGCGGTCCGTCGCCGTCGAGACCCGAGCCGGTGATGCGGCACCGGCGCGCGTACTCGTGGACGGATGCCGCCTGCGCGGCCACGCGAACCCGATCGATGTAGTCGTCGGCAACCTGCGAGAAGCCCCCCGCGATCGCGACGGCCTCGAGGTCGCAGAGGGTCGCTGCGGCGGCGATCGCCTGGCCGACGGCGGTCGCCGAGCGCGCCACGGCGGCGGTCGCGATCTCGTCGCCGGCGCGGTACGCCGCCGCGAGGTCGAGCCCGGTCTCGCCCACCCAGCCCTTGCTCTGCGCCCACGCCACCGTTCCGGGGCCGGCGGCGACGGCCTCGAGGGTGGATGCTACGACCTCGCCGTCGTGGATCGTGCGCACGAACGTCTGCCCGAGGTGACCCGCGTTGCCGCTCGCTCCGCCCATCGGACGCCCGTCCAGGACGAAGCCTCCACCGACGCCCGTGGAGACGACGATCGCGAGAGCGTTCCGGCAGCCGAGCAGGGCTCCTCGCCAGTGTTCGGCGAGCGCGATGCAGGTGCCGTCGAGAGCGAGCGAGAGGGGACCGTCGACGAGGCCGCCCAGCACCTCGTCGACCGGGAGCCCCGCGGCCAGCGGGAGGTTCAGAGGAGAGACCGTGCGCGAGGGGAGGTCGACCGGCCCGGCGCTGCCGACACCGACCGCCCCGACCGCGAGGTCGGGCACCGCCGCGAGCGCCGCTTCCGCGGCCTCGCGCACGTTCCGCGCGAGGGTCTCGCGATCGCTCTCACGGCCGGTGGGACGGCGGGTCACGCTCTCGCGGACCACCTCGCCGGCGATAGACACGACAGCGGCATCGACCTTCGTCCCGCCGATGTCGACGGCGAGGACGTGCGTGTAGGGGGGCAGGGACGGGGTGGCATCGGACATGCGCGCTCCTCGATTGGACCAACGCTCCCCGATCCTAGAGGCCGGTGTATCCGCCGAGTGACGCCTGTGCACCGGCGTCCGACGGCCCCGGGGGTGAAGACGCAGGTTACGATCAGGTCACGGCGGCAACGATCAGCCCCGCCCAGCGACACGAGGGATGCCATGGACGAGACGGCCACGCCCGAGGCGGCATCGCGACTCCGCCGCACCGACACCACCCCCGCCCGCGCGGGAAGCGACGAACCGCTCACCGCGGAGGCCTTCGCCCGGCTGACCGGCTTGATCACGGCATCCATCTCCGGCGTCATCGACGGCAAGCCCGAAGCGGTCCAGAGCGCTCTGATCGCCCTCCTCGCCGAGGGGCACCTGCTCATCGAGGACGTCCCCGGCGTCGGCAAGACGATGCTCGCCCGCGCGCTGGCCGCCACCGTCGACGCCGACGTGCGCCGCATCCAGTTCACGCCCGACCTGCTGCCCGGCGACATCACGGGCGTCTCCGTTTTCAACCCGGTCACGCGGCATTTCGAGTTCACCCAGGGTGCGGTGTTCGCGAACATCGTCATCGCGGACGAGATCAACCGCTCCTCGCCCAAGACGCAGTCGTCGCTGCTCGAGGCGATGGAGGAGCGACAGGTCACGATCGACGGGCGCACCCACGTGCTGCCCTCGCCGTTCCTCGTGGTCGCGACGCAGAACCCGCTCGAGATGGAGGGCACGTACGCGCTCCCCGAGGCGCAGCGCGACCGCTTCCTGTTGCGCATCTCGATGGGGTACCCCGACCCCGCTGCCGAGGCGCTCATGCTGCGTCAGCGCGACGTCGTGAACCCGCTCGACGCGATCGAGCCGGTCGTGACGGGACGCCAGGTGACCGCGATGATCGCGTGGGCCCGCGGGGTCCACGTCGCCCCGGCGCTCGAGGAGTACGTGGTGGCGCTGGCGCAGGCCACCCGCAGCCACCCCGACATCCGTCTCGGCGCGAGCCCGCGCGCCACGCTGCAGCTGGTCCGGGCGGCCAAGGTGCGTGCGGCCCTGGACGGGCGTTCGTACGTCATCCCGGACGATCTCACGTCTCTGCTGAACCCGGTCTTCGGCCACCGGCTCATTGCGAATCGCTCCGCCGCGGGCGGTCGTGCGGGTGCCGTCGTGGTGTCCGAGGCGCTCGAGCGCATCGCCGCGAGCGTGCGCGTCCCTCTCGCCTCGCGCGTGTGAGCATCCGAATGAGACGTTGGTGGCCGTTGACCCTGCGGGGCAGCGGTGCCGCGGTGCTCGCGGGCGCCTCTCTCGTGATCGCTCAGCGGGCCGGCATCCCGGAACTGATGTACTTCGGCGTCCTCATGACAGCCCTCCTCGTGACCGCCGCCACCACCTTGGTGATCGCCCGGCGCACGGATCGCGTGACCCGCACCGTCAGCCCGGACGTCACCGACGTCGGCGCCCGCGCCGAGGTCGTCGTGCGCGTGGGCCTGCAGACGGCTCTGCCCACCGCCCCGGGCCGGTGGGCCGACGCTCTCCCCGCGGGTCTCAACGGGCGCGCGAGCGGTGTCTTCCCGGCGACCTCGTCGGCGCTCGGCCGCGACACCGTACCCGTCGAACTGCGCTACGAGGTCGTCGGCCACGAGCGCGGCGTGCACGCCCTCGGCCCTCTCGAGGTGATCACGACCGATCCGTTCGGCCTCGTGCGTCGCCGTTTCGCTCTGGGACGGCCCACCCCGGTCACCGTCGCGCCGGCGATCGTCGACCTTCCGCCGCTGCCCCCGACCGGAGGCGAGGCGGGCGGCACGCGGCAATCCGCGGCGCTGCAACTCGGGCAGGGCCTCGACAACCTCGTCGCGCGTCCCTACGCGCCCGGAGACTCGATGAGGCGCATCCACTGGCGAGCGACGGCCCACCGCGACACGCTCATGGTGCGCCAGGAGGAGCAGGAGTCCAGTCCCGCCGCCACCGTGGTGTTCGATCGCGCGCTGTCGCGGTGGTCGCCCGCCGCGGCGGAGGCGGCCGGGCGCGACCTCGCCTTCGAGACCGCGGTCTCGACGTGCGTGTCCGCGGTCGCCCGGCTCGTGCACGAGGGCTACACCGTCGACGTCGTCGACAGCGACGGGGAACTGCTCGCCGATCCGGTCGACGGCGGCGAGGACGCGGAGGCGCGGGCTCTCGCCGCCTCGTTCGCCGCGATCACCGCGCGCGCCGAAGGTTCCTCCGCCCGGGTCATCCCCGCGTCCGCCGCGGTCATGATGGGGCCCGTCGTCGTGATCACCGCCGATCCCGCCCGTGATCACGCTCTCGCGCCCGGAGCGTTTGCGCAGCGCTCGGCCCTGCCGATCATGATCATGGTCTCGTCCGACCCCGAGATCGAACCCGCGCGCGCTGCGGGATGGCGCGTGGCGCGTCTCCGCCCGGGCGGAGACATCGCGACCGCGTGGTCCGACGCGACCGAGAGGGGGCTCGCGGATGTCGGCCGGTGACGTGACCCTGCTGCGCACGCCCCGACGCCGCCGCGATGCGTCGCTGCTGACGCTGGGCCTCTTCGCCGCGATCGCCGCGGCGCTGCTGCCCGTCTTCTCGGTCATGCAGCCGGGGTCGTGGACGGTCCAGGCCGCGTTCCTCACGGCGGCGATCCTCGGCGCGGGCCTCGCCGCACGCCTGCTCCGCCTCCCGGCGCTGGTCGCGACCCTGCTCGAGGTCGGCATCTGGATCTTCGCGCTCACGGCGATGTTCGGCCGCACCACGGCGGTGCTGTGGATCATCCCGAGCCCCGCGACGGTCAGCACGGTCCCGGGCCTCGTGTCCGCGGCATCCGACGAGATCCGCACGGGGGTCGCGCCGGTCGCGCCCGGCGTAGGGCTCGCGTTCGTGCTGGTCGCCGCGATCGGTGGCCTCGCCATCGTCCTGGACCACGTCGTCCTCACCGCCCGGATGCCGCTGCTCGCCGGCGTGGGACTCGTCGCGGTCTCGCTCATCCCGACGATCGCCATTCCGGCCGATGTCGATGTGACGGCCTTCGTCCTGCTCGCCGCGGCACTGTTGTTCCTCCTCCGCGTCGACACGCGGTCTCGCCACGCCGCCGCGCGCCCTCGCCCCGACGGCCCGCGTCTCCGAGGCCGCGGGGCCTCGGCCACGGCCCTCGGCATCGCCGCGGTCGCGGTGATCGTGGCGGTCGTCGCGACCCCTCTCCTGCCCCAGCCCGCCCTGCGTTTCGCCTCGGGCGGCACCGGCGGATACGGCACGACGATCAATCCCAACCTCGAGCTCGGCAACGACCTGCGCCAGCCCCGCGACATCGACGTGCTCACGCTCCAGACCGACGCGCCGACGCCCCCGTACCTGCGCGCCGTGACCCTGTCGAGCTTCGACGGCTCGGTGTGGCAGCCCGACCGCGCCGACACCGTGAACGTCCCCGCCGACGGTCCGGTGTTCGCGGCCCCGCCGATCGATGCCGACATCGCGGTCGCGCAGTACACGACCGACATCTCGGTGGGCGAGCTCGACAGCCCGTGGCTTCCCGTCCCCTCCCCCGCGACGACCGTGACGGGTCTGCAGGGCGACTGGCTCGGGATGCCGGACAACCGCACGATCGTGTCGCGCGCGGGCTCCTCGCGCGATCAAGACTACTCGGTGCAGACCGTCGTTCCTCGACCGACCCTCGAGCAGATCCGCGCGCGTGCCGTGGGCGGATCAGAACTGGGCGACGCCGTGCGCGCTCTCCCCGCCGACGTCCCCGCCATCATCGGCGACACGGCTCGCGAGGTCACAGCGGGGGCGTCGTCGCCCTACGACGCCCTGATCGACCTGCAGACCTGGTTCCGCAGCAGCGCGTTCCGCTACTCGCTCGACGCCCCCGTGGAGGCGGGCTTCGACGGAGCGGGATTGGATGCCGTCGCCGACTTCCTGCAGGCGCGCACCGGCTACTGCGTGCACTACGCCTCGGCCTTCGCCGTGATGGCCCGCACGCTCGACATGCCGTCGCGGATCGTCGTCGGCTACCTCCCCGGCACGATGTCGAGCTCGGGCGTCGGGCAGGAGCGGTCCACGTTCACCGTGACCTCGAGTCAGCTGCACGCGTGGCCCGAGGTGTACTTCGAGGGCATCGGATGGGTGCCGTTCGAGCCGACGAACAGCCTCGGCGTCCCCACCAACTTCGCCTCCGGCACCACCGGCGGCACGAACACGACCCCGAACGCTCCCCAGCAGCAGCAGAGCGCGGCACCCGAGACGCAGTCCACGACCGCTCCTTCGCTCGGAAACCAGGATGGGCCGGGCCTTTCGGGCAGCGGCAGCACCGGCGAGACGCGCGGGATCGGTCCGGGGCTGCTTATCGGCGGCGGCATCGTGCTCCTGCTCCTGCTCCTCGGCGCCCCCGCGGCGCTGCGCGCTCTGCGACGCCGCTCGCGTCTGACCGCCGCGCGAGCGGGGGATCCGGTGGCCGCATGGGCACTGGTGCAGGATGACGCGGTGGATCTCGGCATCCCGGTGCCCGGTGGCGAGTCGCCACGACAGTTCGCCGAGCGCCTCGTGCGGGAGCACGGCGCCGATCCCGGCGACATCGACTCCCTCCGCGGGGCGATCGAGCGGGTGAGCTACGCCGAGAACGCGGGGGATGCCGCGAACGGACCGGAACTCGCCGAGGCCGCCGTGCGCGTGGGTGCAGGCCTGCGCGCCCGCGCGACGGGGGTCCGTCGTGTGCTCTCGCGGGTGATCCCCCGCTCGCTCCTCGTGCGTCCCGGCACCGCCGCGGCGGAGGAGCGCGAGAGGGTAGGCGCGTAGCCCACGTCACGGTGCTCCTCGGCCGCGCACTCGCCGACCGAACGCGAGAGCCCCGCCCGAACTTTCGTTCGTGCGGGGCTCTCTTCGGCGGAAGTGACAGGATTTGAACCTGCGAGGCGAGTTACCCCGCCTACATGGATTCCAGCCATGCTCCTTAGGCCGCTCGGACACACTTCCAACAGGAAAGCTTACACGCCGCTCACACTCGCCCGAATCGCGGGCGGCTGCGCACCTCGAGCGGGGTGTCGTCGGCCCGCCACGACATCTCGCGCACGCCGGTCTCTCGCGACAGCCGCGTCAGGACGGCGTCGAGCAGTTCGGCCGCGTCACCCTCGACGAGGAGTTCGGCTTCGAGCACGACCAGGCTCTTCTCCGCGGATTCGTCGGGGTGGCTCGACATCGCGTGCACGAGGATGTCGGGCGACTCCAGGGCGTCCGACAGCAGTTCACGGACCTCTCGCTCGCGCTCGTCCAGGGCGCGCACGGTGAGCACGAACGCACCGATCGACTCGGCGTGAGCGTCGGGCGCGCGATCGACCAGACGTCCCAACGGGCGCAACAGCAGGTGCACCACGAGCACCAGCACGGTCATCGCCAGCGCCGGCACCAGCAGTCCCCCGGCGGCGAGACACCCGACGGCTGCGGAGCACCAGAGCGTCGCGGCCGTATTCAGACCCTGCACCGACAGTCCCTGCCGCAGGATCACGCCACCGCCCAGGAACCCGACGCCCGACACGACGTACGCCGCGATCTGCAGCGACCCCTGGCCGACGCCCAGCTCGCTACCGAACAGCACGAACGCGGCCGCTCCCATCGCGACGAGCGCCTGCGTGCGCAGGCCCGCGGTGCGGGAGCGGTACTGCCGCTCGAGGCCGATGACGGCGCCGCAGCCGGCGGCCAGCAGCAGACGCAGCACGAAGTCGAGGTCAGCCACGTGGCGCTCCCCCGGTCTCGGCCAGAATGCCGCGCACATCCTCGGGGTCGAACTCGTCGTCGGAGGTGGCAAGCTCGGCCGGGGCGAACCAGCGCACATCGACGATGTCGTCCTTCTCGCTCTCGGTCCAGGCGTCCCGGGCGATGTCGAAGTGCGGGGTGCGCAGCACGAAGTACACCGCGGTCCGACGCTCGTACTCCTCGGCCGGGGGCAGCACGATCTCGCGGTACGCGACCGGCTCGCCCACGGCATCCACCGTGAGCCCCGTCTCCTCGTACAGCTCACGGATCGCCGCGGTCGCGGCATCCTCCCCCGGGTCGATGCCGCCGCCCACCGTGAGCCAGCGCGCGGGGCGCACGCGCCGGCCCCAGTGCTGCTTCATCAGCAGCAGGGCGCCGGTCTCGTCGAACACCAGGACGCGAGCCGTGTCGCGCGTTCTCGGGGGCGTCTCGTCGGTCACGGGAGGATTCTGTCAGAGCACGCTTTTGGGCAAGCGGTGAAGCGTCACCGCTCCGACGGCACGGAACGGGTGCAGCGGGTCGGGCGTCTCGGAGCCTGTGGGCCCGCCCAGCTCGCTGTGCACGACGGCGCTCATGAGCGCGTACGCATCCATGCGGTCCCAGCCGTGGCCGTCGACGAGCGTGTCGAACACGTCCTCGTAGCCCCGGCGGATGCTTTCCTGCACCGGGTCGCCGAGGCCGACGAAGATCCACTCGTCGGCGGTCTCGACGCGGGGCGCGCGGTAACCGGCATCCTTCACGAGATCGATCGACACGATCGCCGTGCCCGCGGCCTCGATCGCGACGAACGACGACTCACCCCGCGCCATCACGGCGTGGATGTCGCCGATCGACAGCAGAGCGCCCTCGACCTCGACCGGCAGGTAGACCGTGGCGCCGGGGGCGACGTCGGTGAGATCCATGTTGCCGCCGAGCGCCGTCGTCGGCATGATCGTGGAGCTCTCGCCCGTCGCCGGCGCCGTGCCGATGCAGCCGATCATCGGCCGGGCGGGCACCGTGTGACGTGCGGTGACCTGCACGCCGTCGGCGTCGATCGGGATGCGGCGGCTCACCACGTGGTCGGGCATCCGGTGCGCGAGCGCTCCGGCGCCGGGCAGGCTCTGCGACCACCCGTACTCCGGGAGCACGATGTCGTGAACGTGCACGGCGAGTGCATCGCCGGGCTCGGCGCCCTCGACGTACACCGGTCCGGTGACGGGGTTGATCGGGGCCTTCAGGGCCGAAAGATCCCCGTGCTCGTGCAACTCGCGGTAGACCGCGTCATCGGTGTGGAACGCGACGGTCTCCCCTGTGCCGGGCCGGAGCCGCAGCACGGGGGCGACGTCGGCGCGGAACCCGGGGCGCCCGAGTTCCGCGCCGAGAACGTGATCGATGCTCAACGCGCGGCCGTCTCGCCGCCGCCCTCGCCGGCGGTCGCGGTCGCGTGCTCGGGGAGCGGGCCCGTCGCGCCGCCGTTCTTGCGGGCGAAGATCACGTAGACGATGCCGCCGACGACGAGCCACACGATGCCGCCGACCTTGGCCGTGATGTCGGCGTTGAGCAGCACGTACCCGATGATGAGGAACCCGACGAGCGGCACGACGAGGTGCAGAAGGTAGTTCTTCGACTTCTTCTTGCCGAGGTAGTACACCGCGACCGAGACGTGCAGGAGCAGGAACCCGAGGAGGGCGCCGAAGTTCACGAGCGACGAGATCACGGCGATCTGCCCGACGAAGAACAGCACCAGCACGAGCGACACCGCGCTCACGAGCAGGATGGCCGACATCGGCACCTGGCGGGAGTTCACCTTCGACAGGAAGGCGGGCAGGCGCCGGTCGCGGCTCATCGAGTAGAGCAGTCGCGAGGTCGCGGCCTGGGCGGCGACGGCGTTGGCGATGCCGACCGCGATGACGTTGACGGCGAGGAATGCGGTGGCCCAGCCAGAACCGGCCGCCTGGGCGACGAGGACGAAGAAGGCGTTGTTGACCTCGTCGTCGCCGAACGAGATGGTGCCGGCGGCGAGCGCGCTGGCGAACCAGGTCTGCGTGATGAAGAGCACGGCGACCACGAGCAGGGCGATGATCATGGCGCGTCCGCCCGACTTGCGGTCGCCCGTGGACTCCTCGGCCATCGTCGAGATGCCGTCGAAGCCGAGGAAGCTCAGCACCGCGATCGAGAGGGCGGTGGCGATGAGCGCGGGGTTGACCTTGTCGGCATCCCACAGCGGAGCGATCGTGAACTCCGCACCCGGAACCGTGCCGGCGTTCAACGCGACCATCGCGATGACGACGAAGATCACCACGAACGCGAGCTGGATGACGAGCATGACCCGGTTCGCGAGCTTGATCGAGCCGATGCCGGCGACGTTGATGAGCGTGTTGATGATGACGAAGGCGACGGCCCAGATCCACTGCGGGACGTCGGGGAAGATCCCGGCCATGCTCGACGCCGCGAAGACGTACAGCAGCGTCGGGACGAGCAGATAGTCGAGCAGGATCGCCCAGCCGGCGAAGAAACCGACGGTGGGGTGGAGTCCACGGCCGACGTACGAGAAGACGGACCCGGCGATCGGGAACGCCTTCGACATCTGTGCGTAGGCGAGAGCCGTGAAGATCATCGCGACGACACCGGTGAGGTAGACCAGCGGGACCATGCCGCTGGCCGCGTTGTACACGACGCCGAAGATGGCCCAGGGGGCGATCGGCACCATGAAGACGAGCCCGTAGACCACGAGGTCGAGGGTGGACATGGAGCGCTTGAGCTCCTGCTTGTAGCCGAAGGACTCCAGCGATTGCTGGGCCTCGGGGGCGGTGTTCGACATCGGGTCTCCTGGGTCGGGTGGGGCTGCGTCGGTCGGGGTGGCGTGGGGCGGAGGGGGTGAGGCGGGCTCGGCGAGTGCGCCGGGTCAGGGAAGAGGGGCGAGGAAGTCGGCGATCACGCGACGGAACTCGTCAGGCTGCTCGAGGTGCGTGCAGTGGCTCGCCCCCTCGAACACGTGGGCGCGGGCTCCGGGGATGTGCCGGGCGAACGGCTCCCACGTCTCGGGGGTGGCCTCGTCGAACTCGCCGGCCACCACGAGCGTCGGCACGGCGACTCGGGGCAGGCGGTCGATGATCGTCCAGTCCTTCCCGGTCCCGACCACGTGGAACTCGTTCGGTCCGTTCATCGTGAAGTACACCGTGGGGTCGGCGAGCATCTGCTGCTCGCTGTCGACGAAGTCCTGCGGCATCGGGGTCACGCGGCACACGTGACGCTCGTAGAACACGCGGGTGGCATCCACGTAGTCGGGGTGATCGAGGGTGCCGTCGGCCTCGTGGCGGTCGAGGGCCTCGCGCGCGTCGTCCGGCAGTTCGGAACGCAGGCGCGCAGCGCCTGCCAGCCACAGCTCCATGGATGCCGGGGAGTTGCAGATCTCGAGACTCTTCAGCCCCTCGGGCTGACGGACGGCGATCTCGGCGCCGAGCATGCCACCCCACGACTGTCCGAGCACGTGGTACTCGTCGAAGCCCAGAGCCTCGCGCAGGGTGTGGAACTCGTCGACGAAGAGCTGCGGAACCCACTGGGAGGCCGGAGCCTCGGGGTGGTGCGAGCTCTTCCCGCACCCGATCTGGTCGTAGTGCACGACGGTGCGTCCGGTGAGGTCGGCGAGCGCGTCGAGGTTCGCGACGTAGTTGTGCGCCATTCCCGGCCCGCCGTGCAGGACGAACAGGGGTGCCTTCCCGGTCGGCTCGGCGGGTTCCGTGAGGCGGGCCCACGTGAAGCCATCGTGGAAGGGGACGGTGATCTCGCGTTGCATGGAGTCATCGTGGACCCCGTAATGGTTCGTTGGCAAACCTTTTCTCCGGAATTAACATGGAGGAAACGACGGGAGCCCATGGCCGAGACCGACGACGCCTCCCTGGTGGACCGCGTCACCCAGCGCCTCATCACCGCCGTCGCGGTGGGTGAGTTCCTGCCCGGCACCCGCCTGCCCGCCGAACGCGACCTCTCCCCCTTGCTCGGCGTCGGACGCACGACCGTGCGCGCCGCCCTCGACGATCTGTCCGCGCGCGGACTGATCGAGAAGCGCCGCGGGCGCGCCGGCGGAACCTTCGTGGCCGAGGAGTGGCCCGCATCGATCGTCGTGGGTGTCGACCGCTGGTTCGAGCAGCGCTGGAGCGATCTCGTCGACGCGTGCACCGCGAGTGCGATGCTGCATTCCTCGCTCGCGCGCCTCGCCGCGGAACGACGGACGGATGCCGACATCGCGGTCATGCGCGACCGCCTGGCCGCCTTCCACGCGGCGGATTCGGGCAACCCGAAGCAGCGCGCCGACAGCCTTCTGCACCGCTCGATCATCGACGCCGCGCACAACACCGCCCTGCGCGACATCCTGCTCGAGCACGAGCGGCACCTGTCGCTGTCGGCGCCGGCGCACCCGTGGGGCGACCGCGAGAGTCACCGCCGCATGGAGTCCCGCGCGGCGCGCGAGCACGACGCGATCGTGGCGGCGATCGTGACGGCGGCCCCCGACGAGGCCGCCGACCTCGCCCGCCGACACGTGCAGATCGACCTCGAGCTCTTCACCGAAGCGCGGGAGTTCGCACGTCGGCGCGCGGCCGCGGCCGCCGCACAGGCCTGAGCGCTGCGCATCGGGCGGGCCGGGGCGGCCGGGCCAGCTGCGAGACCGCATGCCGCTGACGAAACTTCCGCACGCTGCAACCGTCTCGTCAGCGGAATGCCGTCTCGAGGGTCGGGCAGCCGCGCGGGGCACGGCGGGCCGTCAGGGGAGCAGCCGAGACTCCAGCCCGGTACGCACGGCGGGCCACTCCTCGCGGAGGATCGAGAAGTAAAGGGTGTCGCCGATGCTGCCGTCGCCGTTGATCCGGTGGTGCCGGAGGCGGCCCTCCGGGGTGGCGCCGAGTCGCTCGATCGCGCGGGCGCTGCGATCGTTGCGGCTGTCGCAGCGCAGCGCCACGCGATTCAGGCCCCACTCCTCGAACGCGTGAGCGAGCAGCAACAGCTTCGCCGCCGGATTGGTCCGCCCGCCCTGAAATTCCCGGCCGTACCAGGTCGTCCCGATCTCGACCCGACCCTGCGCAGGCAGGTGGTCGTAGAACGTCGTCGACCCTCGGATGCCGGAGGTCTCGGCATCCCGCACGGTGAAAGCGAGCATGCCCGGCGTCTCGCGCTGGCGCTCGACGTGCGCGGCGTAGGCCTCGGCCGACGCGGGCCACGGGGTCGTCATGCCGGCCCACATCGCGGCATCCGTCAGCGCCCAGGCCTCGGTGGCATCGTCCGGATGTGCGGGAGTGAGACGGATGCCATGGCCCTCGAGCACGAGGTCGTGGGCGGTCATCGCGCCTCCAACTGGGCGACGAACTCCTCGGCCGCGGCGAGCTTTCGGCGGAGGTCGTCGCGACGCACCACCGCCTCATCGCGGATGTCGGCGAGGCGCGCGGCGAGGACGGCGTCGGCGGGGTCGGCGTCGAGGCCATCGACGACGGCGAGGAGCTCGCCCATCTGCTCGAGCGAGTAACCCAGGGGCTTCATACGGCGGATGAGCAACAGGCGCGACTCGTCGGCGGCGGTGTACAGGCGGAAGCCGCCCTCGCTCCGCGCCGACGGACGCAGCAGGCCGATCTCGTCATAGTGGCGGAGCGTGCGGATCGACATCCCCGTGCGCTCGGCGAGCTCGCCGATCTGCATCGGACGCTGGGCGGTCATGGCATCCCCCGTTCCGCAACCCTCTCGTTACGGTAGAGTCTGTTCGGTCGCGGTCGCGACCCCTCTATTCTTCCCCGCGTGACGCGGATCCCCCTCCGGAGCCCCTCCATGACGAATGTCCTCGCGCGCTCGCGCCCCGAGCCCACCGTGCTGCAGGCTCTGCGGTCGCCGCGCCTGCTGACGCGTGAGGTGCTCGCGGGCCTCGTGGTGGCCATCGCGCTGATCCCCGAGGCGATCGCGTTCTCGATCATCGCGGGCGTCGATCCCCGCCTCGGGCTCTTCTCGTCCTTCGTGATGGCGGTTGCGATCGCCTTCCTCGGCGGTCGCCCCGCCATGATCAGCGCCGCCACCGGCGCCGTCGCGCTCGTCATCGCGCCCGTCGCCCGCGAGCACGGTGTCGACTACCTGCTCGCGACGGTGATCCTCGGCGGCATCCTGCAGGTGGTCCTCGGGCTCCTGGGGGTCGCGAAGCTCATGCGCTTCATTCCGCGCAGCGTCATGGTCGGCTTCGTCAACGCGCTGGCGATCCTCATCTTCACCGCACAGGTCCCGCAGCTGATCGGGGTGCCGTGGGCGGTGTATCCGATCGCGGCGGCGGGCCTCGCGATCATGTACCTCATGCCGCGGCTGACGAAGGCCGTGCCCGCTCCGCTCGTCGCGATCGTGCTGCTGACCGCCGCCGCGGTCGTGTTCGGCATCTCCGTGCCCACGGTCGGCGACCAGGGCGCGCTGCCCGAAAGCCTGCCCGCCCTGCTCCTGCCGAACGTGCCGCTCACGCTCGACACGGTCGGCATCATCCTTCCGTTCGCGGTCGCCATGGCGATCGTCGGGCTGCTGGAGTCGCTGATGACCGCGGCCCTCGTCGATGACATCACCGACACCCCGTCATCCAAGACACGCGAATCGCTGGGCCAGGGCGCCGCCAACGTGCTGTCGGGCCTGTTCGGGGGCATGGGCGGCTGCGCGATGATCGGCCAGACGATGATCAACGTGAAGGCATCCGGTGCGCGCACGCGCATCTCGACCTTCCTCGCGGGGGTTTTCCTGCTCGTGCTCGTGCTGGCCTTCGGCGACGTCGTGGCCATCATCCCGATGGCCGTGCTCGTCGCGGTGATGGTCGTCGTGTCGATCGCCACCTTCGACTGGCACAGCATCCGCCCCGCAACCCTGCGCCGGATGCCGGTGAGCGAGACGGTCGTCATGGTGCTGACCGTGGCGGTCACCGTGTGGACGCACAACCTCGCGATGGGCGTCGGCGTCGGCGTGATCGCCGCCGCGGTGCTGTTCGCCCGGCGCGTGGCCTCGCTGACGAGCGTCACCCGCTCGGTCGAGGGCGACACCGCGCGCTACGTCGTCGAGGGCGAGCTCTTCTTCGCCTCGAGCAACGACCTCACCACGAAGTTCGCGTACCACCGTGACCCCGCGCGGGTCGTCATCGACCTCTCACGCTCGCACGTGTGGGACGCCTCGACGGTGGCGGCTCTGGATGCCGTGCAGACGAAGTACGCGCACCTGGGGACGACCGTGGAGCTTGAGGGGATGAACGCCGCGGCGGCGCGGTTCCACGGCCGGCTGAGCGGAGAGCTCGGCGCGGGCCACTGACCCGCGCGCCCGGCCTGCGCGCGTGCGGGGCGGAGGGGCGGGCGACGTCGGCGACAACGCCGGCGTCAGGAACGCAGCGTCGCCGACGGCGTCTCGCCGAACTCCCCGCGGTACATCGCGGCGAAGCGGCCGAGGTTCGAGAAGCCCCAGCGGGCGGCGATCGCCGCGACGGTGTCGACAGACGGGTCGGCGCTGCGCAGGTCGGCGCGCGCGGCATCCAGGCGGACGCGACGCAGGTACTGCATCGGCGTGCGGCCCGTGGACGCGCGGAACGCGTACTGCAGGCCGCGCGGCGACAGCCGCGCTGCCTGCGCGATGTCGGCGAGGACGACCGACTCGGCCGCGTGGGCTTCGATGTACGCCTTCGCCCGGCGGACGGGGGCGGGCAGGGGACGCGCGGGACGACCCGCGGCGAGCGCGTCGGTGAAGGTCGTGGGGAACGAGAGCAGCGACGCCTCCAGCATGAGCGTCCGCGCCTGGTGCTGAATCAGGGGCGTGCGCTCCGACGACCGCAGCAGCACGTCCCGGGTGTACTCCCACGTGCGTGTCCAGTACCGCAGACGCTGCTCGCTGACCGGTGCGTGACCCGTCGCGCGGACCCGCAGTCCCTCGTCGCCGGAGAGCCGCCGAGCGGCGTCGTCGAACTCCGTCCGTGAGAACGCGACGGCGGTGCCGGCGATGCGCCCGGTGAAGGCCACTTCGAGCGGGCGATCGACGACCATGAAGGGCACGGCGGTGTCGATCCGCTCGCGGCGGTACGTCCCCGCCACCCGCGACCCGGCGATGCGCCCCACCACGATCTGGTCGAGGGGATCGGACTCGACGAGCATCGTCGACCCGATGGTGTAGTCGCAGAAGGCGAAGCCCGCGTCCGAGACGGCCTGCCAGTTCAGCGCCGGCTGAATGGCTTCCGCGCGCGAGATCCGGACTCCGGGCACGATCGACCGCCACATCTCCTCGACGAGCGCGGCATCTCTGGTCTCGAGTTTCGTATGCTCCACGGGGCCTTCCTAAATCGACCGAAAGACTGCGGCAACACCGTTGCTTTTTCGGGCAACCTGTGCGTGGGACCGCTCTCAAAGCGTCGGGGGACGTGGACGAGAGAGGAATGCCGGGGGACTCCTTCACCGTATCGTCACCGAACGGTGCACGGGAAAGCCTGGCGACGTTCGCTTTCCCGCCTCCCCGCGGGGCCGTGGCCGCAGAACGCGGAGCAGCGTCCCCCGCGCGCAGACACGGGCCTCCCGGGTTTGACGCGGCCTTCGCCGGTTCGTGAGGATGCGGGAAGGACCACTCCTGGTCCTTCCCTCCGACCCGCCCCCGCTCCCCGGCACGGCGGTCGGGCCACCTCGGCGTGGAGCTCGTGACCCCACGCCGAGGTGGGGCATCGCATAATTGGTGAGGCTCGCGGTCCGGCGAGCCCCGATCGACGGGATGCCGAATGACCTTCCGCACCATGGCGACTCTGCAGTCGTGGGTCGACGACTTCCGCGGCCTGGGCTACAACGACGCCGACATCCTGCGCGTGATCCCCCAGGATCTGGACGACGACGCGGACCGGGGACTGATCGCGGCGCAGCTCCGGAGCGTCTCGACCACATTCTTCGTCGCCCCCGGGGCGGCACCGGGCTCGACGGACTGGGCCGTCACTTTCGAACCCCGCGAGAACGCCGCTCCGCTGCCGGCCGGGCGCGTCCTCGCCCTGTCCGGAGAGCTCGCGATGCTCGCAGCGCTGTGCTCGTTCCTGCAGGCGCGATCCGAGGCGTTCCTCGCGAACCAGTGAGCGCGTCGCTGCGGCGCGCCCCTCAGCCGGCCCGCGTGGCCGCGGCGACGACGTGCTCGACGATCCGCGCCAGCCGTTCGCTCTCGCCGGGAGCGAGCTCGCTGGCGGCCGCGTCGATCGAGCGGTCGAACGCGCGCAGAAGGGACCAAGGCTCGTCGTCGAGGTCGACGATCGCGGTGATGTGGTTGACGCGACGGTCCTCGGTGTCGAGGTCGCGGCGCACCGCCCCGCGCTGGACGAGTCGATCGATGAGCGTTGTGACGCCCGCCGAAGTGATCCCGAGGTAATCACGGACGTCGGAGGGTCGGGTGCCCGGATTGTCCACGACGAAGAGCAGCGCTCGGGCGTCGAGCTCGTTCAGCGACAGCTCACGACGGGCCTCGGCCACGGCGGCGCGGCGCGCTTCGCCGTACGCCAGGAGGGCACGACCCAGGGGCGTTTCCGCGGCGGCCCGAGAGGGCGAATCGGTTGACGACGACACGACCGTACATCGTACTCACCCCGGCTCTGCCGACACGGTCGCCCGGCCGCCCCGCGTGTGCACGAGAGAGAGTCTCGGGGCGTGTCCGGGCGTTCACACGATGGTCTTCGCGACGTAACCCGCCGCGCGGGGTCGACCCTTCAGCATGAGACAACCGCGTCGGCCGACGTGGCGGCCCCTCCCCCGGAAGGCGATGCGATGTCTCGACCCGTGCGCGTGCTGTCCCTGTACGAAGGGTTCTTCGCGGGAGGTGCGCGGATCCTCCACTCCGACGTGGTGGCGAGTCTCGCCGCGACCGGCGGCCACGAGCATCACGTGCTGTCGTTGACCTCCGCCGCTCGTCGCGATGCCTCGGTGCAGCACGCCCACGACGACGCGCGCTACCGGCGCCTGCGTGATGCCGGCGTCGGCATCACCACGTTCGACCGCGTCGCCGGCGATTCGCCCCTCACACCGGACACCTTCACCCCCGCGGAACTCGACCGCGCCGCCGCCCTCTTCGACGAGGCCGATGTCGTGCTCTCGCTCAAGGAGCAGCCCCTGAGCCTCGTGCTCGCCCTCGCCCAGGCGGGGCTCCTCCCCTCACGCCCGACGGCCGCCTGTCTGCACCGCTCCGACCCGACCCACTCCGGTCCCGCCCTCGGATGGCTGAGGGATGCCGCCGACTCCGGCGCCGTGTCCGCGACCATCGCCTGCGCGGTCTCGACGTCCGACGCGTATGCGCGCGCAGGCGTCGCGGCATCCGAAGCCTGGATCATCGACAACGGCATCGACACCCGGCGCTTCCGCCCGGGGACACGGCTCGAGCGTCGACGGATCCGAGCGGGTCTCGGCATCCCGGAATCCGCTCCCGTGGTGCTGCTCGCCGCGCGCTTCGACGCGATGAAGGACCCGGGGCTCTTCCTCGCCGCGGTGGCGCGCCACGCGCGGCGCTTCCCCGACACGCACTACGTCATGTGCGGCTCGGGGATGACAGCCCAGAACCCCGCCTTCACCGCGCTCGTCGCCGAGAGCGGCGTGGATGCGGGAACGCACCTGCACGCGCTCGGGCTGCGCGAGGACATGCCGCAGCTCTACCGCATCGCCGACGTCGTCGCCCTCACCAGCGCCTTCGGGGAGGCCTCTCCCCTCTGCTTGGCCGAGGGGGCGGCATCCGGGGCGATCCCCGTGACCACCGACGTCGGCGACGCCGCCCGTGTCGTCGAGGGCTTCGGCCTCGTCACCCCGCGCGACGCCGACCAGATCGCCGGCATGTGGGAGCACGCCCTCGGACACCGCGTCGCCCTGCGATCGGCGGCGATCCGCGCGCGGCCCCGCCTGGACCGCCGCCGGATGGTCGACGACTACCGCGGCGCGATCTCGGGCCTGCTCCTGCGCGACGCCCTCGCCGCGTGATCCCCGGTCCCTGAGCGCGTCGAAGGGTCCGGGCGCCGCACCATAGACGGCACGCGGCACCCGCGCCATCCCTGCGGCCCACCCCGAAAAGCGTGTCTACAGTGAGACATGACCGCGCGCATCCTCTCGATCGGCACGGCCCTGCCCGAAACGCGCGTCGCCCAATCCACGCTCCGCGACCTGTTCGCCGCGCAGCCCGGTTTCGATCGCAAGGCGCAGCGGCTGGTCGGCGCCGCGTTCGACGCGGCGGCGATCGACACCCGGCACGTCGTCCTCTCCCAGCTCGCCGGCGGCGACGGGGGCGCGCTCGGCGTGCGCGACGGCGACACCCTGCTCATGCCCCCGACCGGCGCCCGAAACGACGAGTACCGCCGGACGGCACCGGCCCTGTTCGCGGAGGCCTCGCGCGCCGCGATCGCCGGTTCCGGGCGGACAGCGGATGCCATCACCCACGTCGTGACCGTCTCCTGCACCGGGATGTTCGCCCCCGGCCCCGACTTTCACCTCGTGCGCGACCTCGGCCTCACCCCCACGGCGGAGCGATACCACCTGGGCTTCATCGGCTGCGCGGCAGCGATCCCGGCGCTGCGCCTGGCCGCGCGCATCGTCGCCGCCGATCCCGAGGCCGTCGTGCTCGTGGCGTGCGCCGAGCTGTGCTCGCTGCACTGGCAGACCTCGTCGGATCCCGACCAGATCGTCGCCGCGTCGGTGTTCGCCGATGGCGCGGCGGCGGCGGTCGTGGCATCCGGAATCGACGGTTCACCCGGCCTCGACCTCGACGGATTCGCGACCCACCTCACCGGCGAGGGCGAACGCGACATGGCGTGGACCGTCGGCGACTCGGGCTTCGAGATGACCCTGACCCCCGAGGTCCCCCGCATCATCGGCCGCGAGATCGCCGCCATCGCGGCCGACGTGATCGGCGACCTCGGCGAGATCGACGCGTGGGCCGTGCACCCCGGCGGCCGCAGCATCCTCGATCGCGTCGAGCACGCCCTGGACATGGATGCCGCCGCCCTCGCGCCCTCGAGAGAGGTGCTGCGCGCGCACGGCAACATGTCGAGCGCGACCCTGCTGTTCATCCTGCGCGATCTCCTCGCGCACCCGGACCGCACCGACGGCGACCGGGTCGCGGCCCTGGCCTTCGGCCCGGGGCTCACGGTGGAGGCGGCGCGTCTGACGCTGCGCCGCCCGTGAACCGGCCGCGCGTCAATAAGGCTCGCGGAGCGTGGGGCGGGCTCGCCCATCGCGACACCGCCCTGACCGAGCTGATGGACGACCCCGACTGCGACCCGCGCGCGCTCGCGGCGACCTACCGCCGCTTCGGCCTCGTCAACCGACTCGTCTCGGCATGGGGGCACGTGTACCGCACGCGCGTCCGCCCGGAGCTGCGGGCGCTCGGACACCCCGCCCGCGTACTCGACCTCGGGTGCGGGGGCGGAGACGTCGTCGTGCGCTTGGCGAGCCTCGCCGCCCGCGACGGCTTCGACGTCGAGTGGGTGGGCGCCGATCCCGACCCGCGCGCGCTCGAGGCGGCGCGCGCGCGGGAGCGTTCCGGCGTCCGCTTCATCGCCCAGGGCTCGCGAGAGCTGTTGGCGGCCGGAGAGCGCTTCGACCTCGTGCTGTCGAACCACGTCCTGCACCACCTCGACGCCGACGGCCTGCGCCGGTTCGCGGACGACTCGCTCGCCCTCTCGCGCGGACGGGTCCTGCACGCCGACATCGCCCGCGGGCACCTCGCCTACGCCCTGTACGCCGTCGGCATCACCCCGCTGGCTGCGGGGACCTTCCTGCGGGTGGACGGGCTGCGGTCCATCCGCCGCAGCTACCGGCCCGCCGAGCTCGCCGCCGCGCTCGGCTCGCCGTGGCATGTCGAGTCGCCCGCGCCCTTCCGGGTGCTCGCCGTCGCGGACGGGCGCGCGGATGCCTGAGGTCCTCGTCGTCGGTGCCGGTCCCGTCGGCCTCGCACTGGCCGCGGACCTCCGGGCGCGGGGCGTCGAGGTCGACGTCGTCGAGAAGCGGACGGCGATCGGCGGAGGGACGCGGGCCATCGGCATCCACTCCCCCGCCCTCGCGCACCTCGAGGCGACCGGGGCGACCGATGAACTCCTGGCGCGGGCGGTCCGCATCGAGCGCGGCGAAGCCCGGGCCGATGGACGTCTGCTCGCGGCGATCCGCTTCGACCGGCTGCGCGCCCGCCACCCGTACGTGGCCGCTCTCCCGCAGGCCGACACCGTCGCGGTGCTCACCCGCCTCGCTGCGCCGATCCGGCGCGGCGTGACCGTCACGGCGGTCTCCGACGACGGCGCCTCGGTGCGCGTGCGCGCCACCGGCCCGCACGGGGACGAGGAGATCCGCGCGCGGCTCGTCGTCGTGGCATCCGGATGGGCGGGACGAGACCTCGTCTACAGTCCCGGTGCCGTGCGCACGCACCGGTACCCCGACCGGTACGCGATGGCCGACGTGGTCGCCCCCGGCGGTCCTGTCGCGCGCGTGCACCTCGAGCGCGCGGGCGTGCTCGAATCGTTCCCGCTCCCCGACGGCCACCGGCGCCTCGTGGCCTGGGCGGGTACGGAGGAGATCCCGGATGCCACGGCCTTCCTCCGCCGCGCCGTCGCCGACCGCGCCGGGCTCGAGGTCGACATCGCGGAGGCGACCACGTTCCGGGTCCGCCGAGCCGTGGCTCCCGCGCTGCGGCGCGGCCGCGTGATCGTCGTCGGTGACGCGGCGCACGAGGTGAGCCCCATCGGCGGTCAGGGCATGAACCTCGGGCTGCTCGACGCGCTGACCCTCGCGCCCCTGCTCTCGCGCTGGCTCCGGACGGACGCGCCCGACGGACTCGTGCGGTGGGAACGCGACCGTCTCGCGTCAGCGCGGCACGCGGCCCGTCTCGCGGCGCTCAACACGTTTCTCGGGCGCGCGCTCGGCCCGGCGGCGCACGCCGCGAAGACCGCGGCGCTGCGCACGGTCCTCCAGGGGCCGGGCGGCATGGCCTTCACCCGCGCCTATGCGATGCAGCTGGATCGAGCCGCCCGCCCCTGAGCCGCGCCTCGGCGCAGGCGTGATGCCGGCCGCGGCGCGGCGACCGGGCCGCGGTCAGTCGAGGTGGAAGATCTCGGGCAGCTCGTGCCACCACTCCCCCTCGCGCCGGTCGGGAACCGGGCTCTGCAGGGGTTCCTGCACCGACCACCAGCGCTGGGTCTCGGGGTCGGCGGCCATCGCCGCCATGTCGGCCTCGTAGTCGTCGCCGACGTACTCGTAGTACGCGAACAGCAGCTCGCCGTAGCGGTAGATCGAGTAGTTGCGGATGTTGCTCCGCGTGATCTGCTCGAGCACTCCGGGCCACACGGCCGCGTGGTACCGCTCGTACTCTTCGCGGTTCTCGGGCGAGACGCCGATGACGGATGCGAACCTTCTCATTCGTTCTCCTGGGGGTCGGGGACGATCACGGGAACGCCCTCGTGATCCTCGGAAGCGTAGGCGGCCTCGACGACCGCCATGGTGTGCAGCACGTCGTCCACGGAGGTCGGCAGCGTCGGCACCGCGCCCTCGACGAACCGCTGCACGGCACCCATCGAGCCGATGAAGGCGTCGGGGAACCACGACCCCTCGAACGGGACGGGCTGCCAACCGGCATCCTTCTCGTCCAGCAGCACCATCTCGAGAGAATCGGGACCGCCGTCCGGATAGTCGAGCAGAAGGCCCATCTGGGCGCGGATCGCCCCGCGCGTGCCCTCCCACTGCACGAAGCTCTCCTCGTGCCCCGGCCCGAAGGCATGGTCGTGGTTCGTGCTCACGGTGACGCGCAGGGGGCGATCCCGGTAGCGCATCAGGATCGTGGAGCGCGTGGTCGCGATCTCGGGCTTCTCCGGATGCCGGACGGTCACCGCGCTGACCGCATTGGGGTCGCCGAAGAACGACCGCACGAGATCGAGGTAGTGGACGCTGTGCATCGTGATCTCGAGGCGGTCGAGGCCGAACACATGCGGGAACAGGTGCCACGGAGTGTCGACCGCGACGCGCACCTGCATGTCGTAGACCTCGCCGATCGCTCCCGCAGCGATCAAGCGTCGGGCCTCGGCGATGTACGGCGCGAAACGCAACTGCGTGTTGACCGCGGCGACGAGTCCCTTGCGGCGACAGAGATCGCGCAGGACGATGCCCTCGCTCAACGAATGGCCGAGCGGCTTCTGGATGAGGACCGCCGCGCCGTCCGGCAACGCCTCGAGCGTGTCGAGATACTGCTCGGGCATGAGCGCGATGTCGTAGACGGCGTCGGCGGGGGCGTCCGCGACGGCCTCGGCGACCGTTCCGAAGACGTGATCGATGCCGTACTCGTCGGCGAGCGCTCGGGCACGCGCCACCGTGCGGTTCACCAGCCCCCACACGGGGAAGCCCGCCTTGCGATAGGCCGGCAGGTGGGCGTCCTTCACGATCCCTCCCGTGCCGACGATCACGATGGGACGCGGATGCTCCACCGACCGCACGGTGTACGCCGCAGCGGGGTGCTCCTCGGGTCGATCGCCCATGCGCTCAGCCCTTGACCGCGCCGACGGTCTGCCCGCGCACGAGGAAGCGCTGCGCCCCGATGAACACGATCAGCAACGGGATCATCGAGATCACGGTCGCGAGCGCGAGCTGCGGCATGTAGAGCTTGACGTCGAGCCCCGCCGCCACGGTGGCGTTGAACAGCGGGCTCGCGCCGATGAGCTCCTGGATGCCGATCGAGATCGTCTTGTTCTGCTGGTTCGAGGTCAGCAGCGCCAGCGGAAGGAAGAAGTTGGTCCAGTTGGCCACGAAGGAGAAGAACGCCACGAGCGCGATCGCCTGCTTCGAGATCGGCAGACCGATCTTGAAGAAGATCGCCAGCTCTCCCAGCCCGTCGATGCGCGCGGCCTCGACGAGCTCCGGCGGCATGGTCGTCATGAAGTGGATATAGCTGAGGTACACCCCGAACGGGAAGAACCCCATGATGACGGCCACGGGCCAGAGCTGCCCCACCGCGCCGATCGCGTTCACCTCGAGGAAGAGCGGGATGACCAGCACCGTGTTCGGCATGACCATCGCCAGCAGGGTCGCGAACAGCCAGGCCTTGCGCCACCGGAACCGGAGCCGCGCGAGCGCGTAGCCCGCCGGGAGGGCGGCGCACAGAGCCAGGATGCCGCCGGCCACCGCGAGGATCAGGGAGTTGAGGATCCACCGCTGGAAGAGGCCCCCACCCGAGGGCCCGAAACCGGTGATCTGCGACCAGCTGTAGACCGCGTGATCCCAGGAGACGCCGCCGAGCCCGAGGAAGCCGTCGCTTCCGGCGGCGACGTTGTCCTGATCGCGGAAGGCCATCGCGATGAAGCCGACGATGGGGATGACGAACATCGCGGCGACGACGAGCATCACCGTGATGCGCGACACACGACCGAGGCTCCAGCGCGTCGACGGGGACTTGTTGCCGGACGGAGTGCGGGTTGCGACGCTCACTGGGACTTCTCCTCTTCGCCGAACAGGCCGCTCTTGAACACGATGAACATGCCGATCGCGAGCGTGATCACCAGAAGGATGATCGACATCGCCGCGGCGGCGGGAAAGTTGCGGTTGGTGAAAGCGAAGGCGTACCCGAGTTGCGTCGGTGCCCACTCGGCATCCACTGATCCCGACGAGATCTGTCGGAGCAGGTACGGCTCGAGGAACAGTTGGAAGCCGTAGGCGAGGTTCATCAGCGCGGCGTAGCCGATCCACGGGCGGATGAGCGGGAGCTTGATACTCCACGCGAGCTGCCACGCGTTGGCGCCGTCGATCTTGGCCGCCTCGAAGACCTCTTCGGCGATGCCGTTCAGTCCTCCGTTCACGATCACTATCCAGGTTCCGACGCCCTGGAAGAAGAGCATCGCGGTGAGGATCCAGGGAAGGTTCTCGGTGGTCGTGACCTCTTTGAGGTTGTTGACTCCCAGGCCCTGCCAGAGGAACGCGATCGGTGAGATGGACGGGTTGAGCAGGTAGACCCACAGCACGAAGTTCGCGATGCCGGCGAGGGCACCGGGCAGGAAGTACACGAAGCGCATCGCACCGCCGAAGCGACCGGGACTGGCGTGCACGAGCAGGGCCAGGCCGACGATGCCGACGATCATCAACGGCAGCCACACGATCATGACGGTGAAGATGTTGATGAACGTGTCGAAGAACCGGAAGTCCGTGACGGCGGTGATGTACGCGTCGAAACCGCCGAACCCGGACTTCGGGTTGACCATGGTCGGCGCCTTCTGGAGCGAGATCCAGAAGGCGTAGCCGATGGGGATGGCGGCGGCGACGAGGAACAGGGCCGCGTAGGGCGCCATGAGGATCCAGGCTCCGCGGGCCTCGACACGATGGGGAGCGCGCCGACGCCCCGCGCCGCGGCGAGGCGGAGCCCCGCGTCGCTCGGCCGTGGTGAGCGTTTCTGTGACGGTGACGGTCATGACTTCTTCCTGGGGAATCGACGTCCGGGAGAGCAGAAGGGGCCAGGGCGCCGGTTCTCACCGGCGCCCTGGCCGCGGGTTCACTGGACGGTGTAGCCGACCGACTTGGCCTGGTTCACCAGTTCGTCGCCGAACTTCGTGATGGCGTCGGGGACGCTGCCACCCGAGATCAGCGTGGGGCTGACCGTTTCGGTCCACACCGAGCCGGTGTCGTAGAGCATGTACGAGTAGGGCTGCACTTCGCCCAAGGCGGTCTTGAACGCTGCCTGCGTCGTAGGCACGTCGGCGAAGTACTTGTCGGCCTCGAGCTTCGCGAGCCACGCGTCCTGGACGGGGCCGTAGCCGGGAAGGCCGGTGCTGAGGTCGACCTGCCAACGCGGGTCGGTCGCGACGAACTTCATGAACGTCAGCGTGTTCTCGAGCTCCTTGCCCGTGATGTGCGACGAGGCACCCCAGAGGCCACCACCCTCGTTACCGGTCGACGGCTTCGAGTCGCCCTTCCAGGGCAGCGGAGCCGCCGCGGTCATCTGACCGGCAGGAATCTTCCAGGTGTCGCGGAAGAGGTAGTTGCCCCACCACGCCGCTCCGGGGCTCATCACGAGATTCTGGCCCTCGGTCGCGGCGTCGCCGTCGAAGATGCCCTGCGTGCTGAGCGCCTTGCCCTTGTACATCTTGTCGAGCAGATCGGTCGCCCGGGTGCAGGTCGCGTCGGAGAGATCGATGTGCGCCTCGCTCTCGGAGACGCGGTCGTTCGTCGGGCAGCCCGACGCCTGCAGGTACCGGTTGATCGCGTAGGCGTCGCCCAGGAACCCACTGATCTTCCCGGGGTGCTCGGCGGCGATCTTGACCGCGAGGTCGCCGTACTCCTCCCACGTGGTCGGGAGGGTGTACCCGTTCTCGTCGAAGAACGCCTTGTTGTACCAGAACACGTCGGGCGCGGCGTCGTTGCGCAGGCACCGGATCTTGCCGTCGATGTCGCAGAACGACAGCACCGCCGGGTCATAGCCCTTGATGGTGTCGGCCATGATGTCGGTCAGGTCGGCGGCGTAGTTGCTGGTCGAGTTGGTCGCCCAGGCGATGTCGTCGTTCGACGGGAAGAAGATCGCGTCGGGCCAGCCCGAGCCGGCCGCGTCGAAGTTGGCGAACGACTGCTTCACCGTCTTGCCGCCGACCGTGCCGTCGATCTGCACGACGTCGATGGGGATGTCGGGGTACGCCTTCTGGAACGCCTCGGCCGCGGGGACGCGGGGCGGGTCGACCCAGACGGTGATCTTGCCGCCCGAATCGGTCTGCGCCTGCGTCGCCGTCCCGCCCGTGGCGTCGCCGGAACACCCGGCGAGCGCGAGCGCCGCGACGGCGAGCGCCGCACCGGCCGCAAGGATGCGTGTGGTCTTCATTGACACTCCTTTGTGTGAGCTGCCGCTCCGCCCGGTTATCGGGAGCTGTGACGAACCGGACGAATTGGTCAAACGTTATCCCGCGACGTGCATTTGATCAAACGTTTGCTTGCTCGTCTCATCTTGCAGCCTCAGGCTTAGGTCAGACGATACATCAGATGAATTGCTGTTTCCACGATTTCTTGGGGATTCTGGTCGAGTTCAGCCGGAGAGACCGAGGCGACCCGCGTCGAGGGAGTAGAACTCGGCCGCCGTGCGCCCCAGGACCCTCTCGCGCGCGTCGGCGTCGAGCGCATCAAAGAGGGGGCGCAAACCGTTCCACACGCGCGTGTATCCCCCGGAAAGCACGGAGATCGGCCAGTCACCGCCATACATCAAGCGCCGCGGTCCGAACATCTCGAGAGCACTGTCCACGAACGGTCGGATGAGGTCGGTCGTCCAGGCCGAGCCGTCGTCCGTCGCCGAGTACAGCCCGCTCACCTTGGCGTACACGTTCTCGTTCTCCGCGGCAGCACTCATCAGACGACGCCACTCCGCCCCGTCGCTCACACCGATCGGAGGCTTCGCGAGGTGGTCGATCACCATCCGCAGGCGGGGGTGGCGAGCGGCGACGAGCGGAACGATCTCGATGTGGCGTGGCAACACGGCGACCACGTCGAACGGGATCCCACGCTCCTCGAGGAGTCCGAGGGAGGCGTCGACCTCCGGGCGCAGCAGCCAGTCGGGGTCGGGCTGGTTGTGAATGAGAGTCCGCACACCCACCATGAGCGGGTCACCCTCCCACGACGCGAGCGTGCGCTCCGTCCGCTCGGGATCCTCGAGCGGGGCGTACCCGACGATGCCGGCGACCTCCGCGTGGGCTGCTGCGGACTCGCGCATGAGCTGCGTGTCCTCGGGATTGTCGGCCGACTGCACCTGCACCGTGAAGTCGACGCCGGCGGCACGAAGCTCGGGGGCGACGTCGGCGAAAGTCATCGCTCCGTCGATCGGGGCGGCTTCCGGCGTGAGCCAGTCGTACTCGGCGCGGGTCGGATCCCACACGTGCTGGTGAGCGTCGATCACGGGAAAGGTCATGCGTGCCTCCTCGGGCGGGTTCGGACAATCATCATCGGAGGTTTTCGCCACCGACGGGGTTTCTCTCGGCAGAAACGGGGGAATTCCTCCGATGAATCCTTCCAGTCCGTAGACTAACCGCCATGATCGAAGACTTCGTCTCCGCACCGCGCTCCCAGACGGACGTGGTCATCGACGGCATCAAGACGATGCTGACGCGCGGAGAGCTCGGTCCCGGGTCGCGCCTGCCGATCGAGAAAGACCTGGCGGCACAGCTCGGTGTCTCGCGGGGATCGCTGCGAGAGGGAGTCCGCGCGCTTGCGACGCTCGGAGTCCTCGAGACGCGGCAGGGCGACGGCACGTACGTGACCGCGCTCGATCCCCGCACCCTGCTGAGCCCGCTCGGCTTCCTCGCCGACCTCCAGCAGCCCGCCCACGCGGCCGACCTGCTGGCCGTTCGACGCATGCTCGAGGCCGAGACGGTCTCGCTCGCCGCCACGCGTCTCACCGAGGAAGAGCTGGAACAGCTCGACCGGACACTCGGGGTCGTCGACACGATCCTCGAGAACGATCCCGACATGGACCTCGAGGGGTTCATCGACGCCGACACCGAGTTCCACCGCATCATCGCCCGCGCGAGCGGCAATCCCGCATTGGCCGCCATCATCGACACTCTCGTGGGGCGGACGTTCCGCGCGCGGCTCTGGCGCGCCATCACGCACCGCGGTTCGGTCCGAGAGACGCAGGCCGAGCACCGGGCGATCCTCGACGAACTCGTTCGTCGGGATCCGGCCCGGGCCCGCATCCGCATGCAGGTACACCTTCTGGGCGTCGAGGAGTTCAGCGCCGCGCACGCGGACGAGGATCCCGAGGCCCAGTAGTCGTCACCGGCTCGCCCAGTACGTTCCTCCGGGGAAGGCGTACTCGGCCACGGACGCGTCGTGCATCTCGGCACTGTAACCGGGCAGCGAGGGCAGCACGTAGGCGCCGTTCTCGACGATGCACGGGTCGACGAAGTGCTCGTGCAGGTGGTCGACGAACTCGGTGACGCGGTTCTCCAGCGTCCCCGACACGCACACGAAGTCGAAGATCGACAGGTGCTGCACGAGCTCGCACAGGCCGACCCCACCGGCGTGCGGGCACACCGGCACCCCGAACTTCGCGGCCATCAGGTAGACCGCGATGATCTCGTTCACGCTCGCCAGGCGGGCGGAATCGAGCTGGCAGAAGTCGATCGCCTCGGCTTGGAACATCTGCTTGAACAGCACCCGATTCATCCCGTGCTCGCCGGTCGCGACGCCGATGGGGGCAACGGCCTTGCGCACCGCCGCGTGCCCGAGCACGTCGTCGGGGCTCGTGGGCTCCTCGATCCACAGCGGCTTGAACTCGGCGAGGTGGCTCATCCACTCGATCGCCTCCGGCACGTCCCAGACCTGGTTCGCGTCGATCATCAGGTTGGCATCCCACCCGATGACCTCGCGCGCGATGCGCAGGCGCCGGATGTCGTCGTCGAGGCTCGCCCCGACCTTGAGCTTGACGTGACGGTAGCCCTCGTCGACGGCCTCCTGCAGCAGGCGCCGCAGCTTGTCGTCGCTGTAGCCGAGCCAGCCGGCACTCGTGGTGTAGCAGGGGTAGCCGCCGCGGCCCTCGAGCTCGGCGATGCGCGCGGCACGCGTGGGGGCGAGCTCGGTCAGGATGCCGATGGCCTCGTCGCGCGTGAGGGCGTCCGACAGGTAGCGCATGTCGGCCACGTCGACGAGCTGCTCCGGCGTCATGTCGGCCAGCAGGCGCCACAAGGGCTTCTCAGCGACCCGCGCGGCGAGATCCCACATCGCGTTCATGACCGCGGCCATGCCGAGATGCACGACGCCCTTCTCCGGACCGAGCCAGCGCAGCTGCGAGTCCGAGGCGAGCTCGCGGTAGACGCCGCCGAGATCGGCGACGGAGTCTTCGACGGACTTCCCGATGAGGGGGATGCCGCGCTGGCGCGCCGCCTCCACGCACAGATCGTTGCCGCGCCCGATCGTGAAGGTGAAGCCGTAGCCCTTCAGCTCGGGGTCGTCGGTATGCACCACCACGTAGGCGGCGGAGTAGTCGCCGTCCTTGTTCATGGCATCCGATCCGTCCATGCTGAGCGAGGTCGGAAAGCGCACGTCGTGCGCGGTGACAGCGGTGATCGTGGTCATGCGTCTTCCTGGGTGATGAGGTCTGCCTCGGCGAGGTCACGCCAGAGGTCGTCGGGGATGGGGGTGGCGGCGCGATCGAGGTTCTGGGTCACCTGGCGACGACCGCGGGCACCGAGGACGACCGAGACGACCGCGGGATGCCGGAGGGCGAAGGCCACGGCGACGTCGGGGAGCGTGACGCCGTGACGCTCGCTGATGTCCGCGATCGCATTCGCCCGCGCGATGAGCTCCGGCGGAGCGGGCTGGTAGTCGTAGGTGGCGTCCGCCGGCGGGCGCGGAGCACTGAGGAGTCCGGAGTTGAACACCCCGGCGGCGACCACACCGACCCCGCGCTCCTGGGCGAGCGGAAGAAGTTCGGCGGCGGCGGAGTCGTCGAGGAGTGTGTATCGCCCCGCACACATCACGACGTCGATGTCGGCGCGTCGGATGAGTTCGGCGAGCGGGTCGGCCGCGTTCATCCCGGCGCCGACGGCCGAGACGACCCCCTGCTCGCGCAGCTCGATGAGCGCGCCGATGCCCTCGGTCGATGCCTGGGCGAAGTGATCGTCGGGGTCGTGGAGATAGAGGATGTCGAAGCGGTCGAGCCCCGTGCGCCGGAGGGAGTCCTCGACCGAGCGCAGGATGCCGTCACGACTGAAGTCCCACCGGCGGACGACGTCGCGCGGCACGTCGAAGCCGTCGTCGTCGCGCAGATGAGCGGTCTCGGGGCTGGGCTCGAGCACGCGGCCGACCTTGGTGGAGATCACGAACTCGTCGCGCGGGCGATCCGCGAGGCGTGCGCCGAGGCGTCGCTCCGAGAGACCGAGCCCGTAGTGCGGGGCGGTGTCGAAGTATCGGATGCCCCCGTCCCACGCGGTGTCGATCGACTCGTCGACCTCCACCTCGGTCGTCTCGCGGTACAGGTTCCCGAGTTGGGCCGCGCCGAGACCGATCTCGGTGAGCAGTGTTCCGTGCCGCAGTGCACGAGTGCGCATGGTCGCCTCCTTTTCCCCCACCCTACAGGAAATTCATCCGATGACTAAGAGGGAATGGATGCGAGAGCCCGGCTATCGCGGCGCTATCGATGGAATAGATCAGTTCTTTACGCGACGCTCCGCCGTCGAGGCCCGAACGACGAGGACCGGTTCGGGGTCGGTCACCACGGCATCCGCGCGGGCCCCCGACGCCAGGTTCTCGACCACCGCCCGCAGCGCCGTCGCGCCCAGCTCGCGCAGCGGCATCCGGACCGTCGTGAGAGGCGGCCACGAATGCTCGGCCGTCCATGCATCGTGGATCGACACCACCGAGAGATCCTCGGGCACACCCGCCCCCAGGCGCCGCGCTGCGGTGAGCACGCCGTACGCGGCGTTGACATTCGCGACGACGACGGCGGTCGGCCGCCCCTCCCCCGTCCAGAGGCGGGTCAGAGCCTCCGCACCCCGTGCGGGTTCGTACCCGAGGCGCGTGACATCGTGGTCGCCGACCGCGAGGCCCGCCCGCTCCATCGCGGCGCGGAATCCGCCCTCGCGGCGGCGCGCCGTGTCGGACGACGACAAGCCGCCGATGAGCGCGATACGGCGGTGACCGAGCGACACGAGATGATCGACGGCGATGCCCGCACCACGCTCGTCATCGAGGACGACCGACCCCGCCCCCTCGGGATGGATCGAGTTGACGAAGACGACGGGCAGACGGCCCGCGATCAGTCGAGCGACGTCGCTATCGGGCATCGCGTCGCCGGTCTGCACGATCAGCCCGTCGACGCGACCCTCGCCGATCAGACGTCCGATGATGTCGACACCCTCGGGCAGACCATCGGCCCGGGCCAACAGCACGACGTATCCGAGGCGGTACGCCTCGTCTTCGACGCCGTGCAAAAGCTCGGTGAAGACGGCGTTCGTCACGTCGGGCACGACGAGACCGACGACGTGCGTGCGCGCGGACTTCAGCGCACGGGCCGCGAAGTTCGGGCGATAGCCGAGTTCGGCCGCCGCCTCGTGGATCCGCAGGCGGGTGGTTTCGCTCACCCGGGTGTTCGGCGCGTCACTGAGGACCCGGGAGACGGCCGAGACCGATACCCCGGCACGCGCGGCGACGTCGCTCAGCCTGACCATCCGCCCAGTGTAGGGATGCCGCGGGCCACCCCCCGCGTCACACGTCGCGCTCCCCCGCGGGGCGGCGGTTGACGAGGTACACGTGCGTGAGCACCATGACCGTGTCACCGTGCTGGTTTCGCACCGTGACGAGCTCGTCGATGTAGCCGGTGGCATCCGGAGTCCTGACGTGCGGGCGCAGGGCGATGATCTCGGCCGTCACGCGGATCGTGTCGCCGATGAAGACGGGGCGGATGAAGCGGATCCGGTCGTAGCCGTAGCTCATCGACTGCGGGTTGATGTCGCCGGCGGTCATGCCGACCGCGACCGAGAGGACCAGCGTGCCGTGGGCGATGCGCTGCCCGGCGGGTTGGGTCGCCATCCACTCGGCATCCATGTGGTGAGGGAAGAAGTCGCCGGTCTGGCCGGCATGCAGGACGATGTCGGCCTCGGTGATGGTGCGCCCCACCGTCTCGCGCGTCTCTCCGACGGCGTAGTCGTCGTACCAGCGATCCATCGTTCTCATCGGTCCTCCTCGGCCGCACGGACGCCGGCGTCCAGGCGCGCGCGCAGCTCGTCGTCGGTCAGCTCGCCGCGCAGGGCCGCGGTCACGAGGGGCGATAGGGCGTTCTGCAGGTCGATGTAGTGCGGCCAGCGCGGCCGGACGTACGCGCCCTCGAGGGTCGCGCGGGTTCCCCGGAAGAAGTCGAGACTGTCGGCGTTCGTGCGGTCGTCGTCCCACGCGAGCGCGTTGCCCGGCTGCCCGCCGGCGTCATAGTAGACACCGGCCTGCACCTCGGCCGAGGCGAGCCAGAAGGCGTGCGCGATCGCCTCGGCCGCGTGGAGGGACCGCGACGAGACGGCGACGCCCGCACCGCCCAACAGCGACCCGCGCACCCCTCGACGGGATGCCGGTATGTCGACGTACCGCAGACGGTGCGCGCGGAAGCCCGCGCGCGCATAGTTCGAGTAGCCGAACAGCAGAGGGGCGTAGCAGTACCGCGTACCGTCGCTGAGCGCGTCGGCGGTCTGGATGGGGTTCCACGTCGCGCATTCCGCCGGCACGGCCCGAGCGAGAGCACGGAGGGTGTCCATCGCGCCGCCGAGGGCGTCCTCGGACAGGAACACGCCGGGAGCCCGCATCGCGTCCTCGCCGTTGCCGGCGGCGACCGTGATGAGACTCGAGTAGGCGTCGACCGGTTTGTAGGGCCACAGCACCCTCCCCTCGGCCGCGAGGGCGAGCACGCTCGGCCAATCGCGCGGCGGCTCAGGAAGCAGGTCGGGGCGGAACGCCGCGACCTGGGCCGCCGCATCCGTCGCGAGGGCCCACTGCCCTCCGGCGTACGCGTAAGACGCGTGCGACGAGCCGACCGATTGCGCGGCGAGGAGCGCGAGCTCGTCGTCGTGACCGCGGGCGTCGAGCCGGGCGAAGAGGCCCTCCTCGGCCGCGAAGGGGATGTGCGGGTGGTCGATGACGAGCAGGTCGTAGTCGCGCACGAGCTCTTCCAGCGGCTGGTCGGCGAAGGACTGCAACGAGCGCTGATCCCATCGCACCTCGACGCCGGGAGCGACCTCGCGGTAGGCCTGGGCCGACGCCGCGACGCTGCCGTACCCGCGCTCGTGCTCCCAGGTGATGCCGCGCAGGACGACGCTCATGCGCGGGCCCCGTCTTCCGCCCGGAGATCGCTCGACAGGAACTCGGCACGGATGCGCGCGCCATCCTCGCCCAGCACGGGCGCGGCCTTCTCGCTGCGCAGCACCTGCCCGTCGATGCGGAGCGGGCTCCGGGTGGTGGCGATCCTCGTCCCCCGCCGCTCCACCTCCTGCGTCATGTCGATCGCGGCGAACCCGTCCGAGGACAGCAGCTCGTCGAGCGTCAGCACCGGCGCACACCAGACGTCCGCGGCATCCAGGATGCCGAGCCAGTGCGCCGTGGAACCCGTGGCGAAGCGCGCCGCGAGGAGTGCTTCGATCTCTTCCTGGCGGTCCCAGGCGTCGCGCGGGTTCGTCAGGGCCTCCAGCTCGGGAAGCCCGAGGAGGCGACCGAGTTCGGGGATCGGGTTCATCGCGAGGGCGAGATACCCGTCGAGGGTGGGGTACGTGCCGTAGGGGGCGGCGAGGAAGGCATGCGCGGAGTGCTCGCCGTGGCGCCGCACCTGGATGGTGTCGTCGTTGAGCTTCGTGCTGAGGAGCTCGAACTGCAGGTCGAGGACGGCTTCGAGCAGGCTCGACTGCACGAGTCCCCCCTGCCCCGTGCGGAACCGGCGGACCAGCAGCGCCGTGACCCCCTGAGCGAGGTGACAGCTCAGCAGGTGGTCGGCGATCGAGAGGCCGAGGGGCACGGGTCCGTCCTCGCCGGAGCCGCTCAGCCAGGGCAGTCCCGAGATCGCCTGGGCGAGCAGGTCCTGACCGGGGCGGTCGCGCCACGGGCCCTCATCGCCGTACCCGCTCGCACTCGCGTAGACGATCGAGGGGTTGAGCTCTTTCACCGAGGCGTAGTCGAGGCCGATTCGCTCCATCACCCCGGGGCGGAAGTTCTGGATCACCACATCGGCGCGGGCGACGAGCCGACGCACGTCTTCGAGGTCGTCGGGGTTCTTGAGATCGGCGGCGATCGACTCCTTGTTGCGGTTCATCGCGTGGAACGACACCGTGTCGCCGTCGATCGAGCGGCCCGCGAACGCGAGCGTCCGTCCGATGTCGCCGACACCGGGACGCTCGATCTTGATGACCCGCGCACCGAGATCGGCGAGGCGGAGCGCCGCGACGGGGCCGGCCAGGAACTGGCTGAAGTCGAGGACGAGGAGCCCGTCCAAGGGTCTGATGATCTGTTGCGGCATGGGATTCGTGCGCCTTCGCATCGAGGAGGAGACGTCGTGAGACATCATGGTCAATCGTTTGTTCACCGTACCGTCCGGCGGTTTTGGGTGCAACAGAGACATATGACGATTTGTGGGGCATGATTGTTGGCAGAATTCATCTGATCTTTAGGAGAGTCAATGCTGACAGCGGCCTACGTGGGCGAGCACACGATCGACGTCCGAGAGGCGGATGCCACCCCTCCCGGTCCCGGCCAGGTCCAGATTCGCGTGGCCTATACGGGCCTCTGCGGGACGGACCTGCACATCCTGCACGGGTCGATGGACGCGCGGGTGCAGACCCCGCTCGTCTTCGGCCACGAGATGAGCGGCACGATCGCCTCGCTCGGCGAAGGCGTCGAGGGGTGGAACGTCGGCGACGGCGTCACCGTGATGCCGCTCGCGTGGGACGGGACGTGCCCCGCCTGCCAGGCCGGAAACCAGCACATCTGCCAGAACCTCGACTTCATCGGCATCGACTCCCCCGGCTCGCTCCAGGGCCTGTGGAACGTACCGGCCGAGACACTCGTGCGTCTTCCCGAGGGCATCGCCCTGGACCACGCCGCTCTCGTCGAGCCGGTCGCGGTCGCCGTCCACGACGTCCGACGCGCCGAGCTCACTCCCGGCGACAAGGCCGTCGTCATCGGCGGTGGTCCCATCGGCGTCCTGATCGCCTGCGTCGCGCGCCACCTCGGCGCCGAGGTGCTCGTCATCGAGCTCGACGAGAAGCGCCGCGCACAGATCGAGGGACTCGGCTTCGCGACCCTCGACCCCCGCGAACGCGACCAGGTCGCCGTCGTCGAGGAATGGACCGGGGGTGCCGGAGCCGACGTCGTGTTCGAGGTCTCGGGCGCCGCGGCCGCCGTCCGCGGGGCGACCGGGCTGGCGAAGGTGCGCGGCACGATCGTGGTCGTCGCGATCCACCCCACCCCGCGCGAGGTGGACCTGCAGCGCATGTTCTGGCGCGAACTGCGCCTGCTCGGTGCCCGTGTGTACCAGCGTCTCGACTTCGAGACCGCCGTCGAGCTCGTCGCCGAGGGCGTGATCCCCACGGACCTGCTCATCACCCGCATCGTGCCCCTGAGCGCCACCGCGGAGGCCTTCGCCGACCTCGAGGCCGGCCGCGCGATGAAGATCCTCGTCGACGTGGGAGGCCAGGCATGAGCGGGCTCTTCTCCCTCGAGGGCACGACGGCCGTCGTCACCGGCGCCCGACGCGGGATCGGCTTCGCGATGGCGCTCGGTCTCGCCGAAGCGGGTGCCGACATCATCGGGGTCAGCGCCTCTCAGTCGACCTCGGGCAGCGAGATCGAACGCGCCGTGACCGCCGCTGGGCGCTCCTTCACCGGCATCGCGTGCGATTTCGGTGACCCGTCGGCCGTCGATGCGCTGGGCGCCGAACTGTCCGGGCGCCACGTCGACATCCTCGTCAACAACGCCGGCACCATCGAGCGCGCCCCGGCGGCCGAGCACCCGCTCGACGCGTGGGACCGCGTGCTGCAGATCAACCTGAGCAGCCAGTTCCGACTCACGCAGGCCGTCGCGCAGCAGATGCTCGAGCGGGGGCGGGGCAAGATCATCTTCACCGCCTCGCTGCTGAGCTTCCAGGGCGGCATCAACGTCCCGGGCTACACGGCGGCCAAGTCCGGCATCGCCGGCCTCACCAAGGCCCTCGCCAACGAATGGGCGTCGAAGGGCGTCACCGTCAACGCGATCGCGCCGGGCTACATCGCGACCGACAACACCGAGGCGCTGCGCGCCGACGCCGCGCGCTCGACGGCGATCCTCGAGCGCATCCCCGCGGGGCGGTGGGGCGAGGCATCCGATCTCGCCGGGGCGACCGTGTTCCTCGCCTCCCGCGCCTCCGACTACGTGTCGGGCATCACGCTCCCGGTCGACGGGGGGTGGCTCGGGCGATGAACGACGCATCGTCCTCGCTCACCTCGTCCTCGCTCACCGAACGCATCGGCACCGTCGGTATCGTCCCGGTCGTGGTGCTCGACGACGCCGATCGCGCGCGCGACCTGGCCCTCGCCCTCCGTGACGGGGGCATCGGCTGTGCCGAGTTCACCCTCCGCACCCCCGCCGGCCTCGCCGCGATCGCCGCGACCTCGGACGTCGAGGGATTCCTCGCGGGCGCAGGCACGGTCCTGACGGTGGATCAAGCGGATGCCGCGATCGACGCGGGCGCGACCTTCGCGGTGACACCCGGGTACGACCCCGCGGTCGCCGATCGACTGCGCGACGGCGGCGTCGCGGTGGTTCCGGGCGTCGCGACCCCCACCGAGGTGCAGCGGGCCCGCGCGGACGGCTTCGCCGACGTGAAGATCTTCCCCGCCGGGCACCTCGGAGGTGCGGGCTACCTCGATGCCCTGCACGGGCCGTTCCCCGACCTGCGGTTCATCCCCAGTGGGGGCGTCGATACGAGCAGCCTCGCGGACTACCTCCGTCGCCCGTGGGTGCTCGCCGCCAGCGGCAGCTGGATGGTGCCGCGCGACGCGATCGCTCGCGGCGACTTCGACACGATCACCGCCGCGGCCGCCGCGTGCGCCCGCATCCGCGACGACGCGCGGTCCGGCCGATGAGTCGCGTCGTCACCTTCGGCGAGAGCATGGGGCTGGTCCTCGGCGACGGCGTCGGCGGCTGGGAGCACCAGTCGCAGGCGCGCGTCGCGACCGGCGGGGCCGAGGGAAACACCGCGATCGGACTCGCCCGCCTCGGGGTCCCCGTCACGTGGCTCGGTCGCGTCGGCGATGACGCTCTGGGTCGTCGCGTGGTGGGAGACCTCCGCTCGGAGGGCGTCGATGTCCGAGCCCTCGTCGACACCGGCGCGCCCACCGGTCTCATGCTCAAGTCGACGCCGCGCGCGGGGGCCACGACCGTCGACTACTACCGCCGCGGGAGCGCGGGAAGCCGCCTCGACGCCGCCGACCTCGATGACCTGCCCCTCGCCGCCGGCGACATCCTGCACGTGACCGGCGTGACGCTCGCCCTGTCGGAGTCGGCGCGCGACGCGGTCCTCGTCGCGGTGGAGCGCGCGCGGGACGTGGGCGCCCTCGTGTCCTTCGCGGTCAATCACCGCAGCCGTCTCTGGGGTCACGCCGAGGCCGTCGCCGTCTACACGCACGTGATCTCCCGCGCCGACATCGTGTTCGCCAGCGACGACGAGGCACGGATGCTGCACGCCCACACGGCGCCGCAAGATCTCGCCCGCGCGCTGGCTGCGGCGGGCGCGACCGACGCCATCGTCACCCTCGGCGGCGACGGCGCCGTCGCGCTCATCGACGGCGAGCTTCACCGCGTCGCCGCGGTCCCCATCAGCCCCGTCGACACCGTCGGCGCCGGGGACGCGTTCGCCGCCGGCTACCTGGCCGAGCGCTTCGCCGACAGCGACGCCGTGACCCGTCTGCGCACGGCGACCCTGGCCGGCGCGTACGCCTGCCTGCACCCCGGCGACTGGCAGGGCGGCATCCGCCGGTCCGAACTCGACCGCGCCGCATCCGGCGATCCCGTCACCCGCTGATCCCCTCCCGTTGAACCACCCACCCAAGGAGAACCCATGACCTTCGCTCGACTCGGTGACCCCGGCACCGAGATCCCCGTCCTGCGCCACGACGGTGCCGTCTACGATCTGCGCCCGCTGACCGCCGACATCGACGGGGCGTTCCTCGCCGCCGACGGCCTCGCCCGTGCCCGCGCCGCGGCCGACCGGGGCGAGCTGACACCGCTCCCGGATGCCGACACCCTCCGCATCGGCGCTCCGATCGCCGTGCCGGGCAAGATCGTGTGCATCGGGCTGAACTACCACGACCACGCCGCCGAGACCGGGGCCGCGGTCCCGGCCGAGCCGGTCGTGTTCATGAAAGACCCCTCGACGATCGTCGGCCCCTTCGACGACGTGCTCATCCCGCGCGGGTCGACGAAGACGGACTGGGAGGTCGAGCTCGGCGTCGTGATCGGCACGACCGCGCGTTACCTCTCCTCCCCCGAGGAGGCGCTCGCCCATGTCGCCGGGTACGTGGTCTCGCACGACGTGTCCGAGCGCGAGTTCCAGCTCGAACGCGGCGGACAGTGGGACAAGGGCAAGAGCTGCGAGACCTTCAACCCGCTCGGTCCCGTCCTGGTGCCGGCATCCGATGTCAGCGACCCGCAGGCGCTCGGCCTGCGCCTCTCGGTGAACGACGTCGAGCGGCAGAACGGCTCGACCGCGTCGCAGATCTTCTCCGTCGCGTACGTCATCTGGTACCTCTCGCAGTTCATGGTGCTGCGACCGGGCGACCTCGTGAACACCGGCACCCCGGCGGGAGTGGCGCTCGGGCTTCCCGACACGCCCTACCTCCGAGCCGGCGACGTCGTCGAACTCGAGATCGACGGCCTCGGTCGTGCCCGTCAGACGCTGGTCCAGGCATGAGCGCCGGGGAGTTCGACGGACTGTCCGTCGCCGTGACCGGGGGAGCCTCGGGCATCGGCCTCGCGACCGCCCAGGCGTTCGCCGCCCGAGGGGCGCAGGTGGCGGTGCTCGATCTCGTCGCCGACGGTCTGACTGACGGACTGACCGGATTCGTCGCCGACGTGACCGACCGGGAATCGGTGGATGCCGCGATGGCGGCCGTCGCGGAACGCTTCGGCGGCGTGGACGTGCTGGTGAACAGCGCGGGCGTGAGCTGCGTGGGAACGGTCGAGGAAGCGACCGAGGCCGACTGGGACCGTGTGCTGAACATCAACGTGCGCGGCACCGCGCGCGCGTGCGCCGCGGCCCTGCCGTACCTGAAGCGCTCGCCTCACGCGGCGATCGTCAACGTCTGCTCGATCGGGGCCCTGAACGGCCTCCCCCAGCGCGCCGTGTACAACGCGTCCAAGGGGGCGATCCTCTCGCTCACCTACGCGATGGCGACCGACCACGTGCGCGAGGGCGTGCGGGTGAACTGCGTGAGCCCGGGTACGGTGTCGACGCCGTTCGTGGAGCGCATGCTGCAGAACTTCCCCGACCCCGTCGCCGAGCGGGCCGCCCTCGACGCCCGCCAGGCGACGGGCCGGATGGTGACCCCCGACGAGGTCGCGCACGCGATCCTGTACCTCGCGAGCCCGCTCGCCGGGTCGACGACCGGCACCGCGCTCGAGGTCGACGGCGGCGTGACGCACCTGCGGGTGCGCCCGCAGTAGCCGATCGTCGGCGCTCCGGGTGGCTGAGCTCGTCGAAGCCACCCGGAGCACCCACGACTGCGGCGAGCACCCAACCGCGGTGGCTGAGCCTGTCGAAGCCGCCCGCCGAGCACCGACCGCCTCCGCTACCCCGTCACGCCACGACGAGCTGCACGGCGAGAAGAAGCGCGGCCAGCATCGTGAGCTGGAACACCGCCCGGCCCGGTGCCCGCACGAACACCACGACCACCGCCCCGACAGCGACCCCCACCACGGCGACGAAGAAGACGACGCCGAGCACGGTGGCATCCGTTCCGAGGAGCACGGCCACCGCGCCCGCGCCGATCCCGCACGCGGCGAGCACGACCGAGGCCCGGGCCCCGAGGCGGTGCGGGAGGCCGCGCACCCCGGTGCGCCGGTCGTCGTCGAGATCGCGCACGACGTTGGTCAGGTGGACGGCGGCTCCCAGCGCGGCGCCGGCGACCGACGCCCAGAGCTCGGCGAACGAGGGAGGGACGAGGGACAGCGTCGCGAACGACGGGAACAGCCCGAAGCTCAGCACGAACGGCGCGATCGAGAACGGCGTCGACTTCAGTCCCGCGTTGTACGCCCATGCCGAGGCCAGGGCGATCGCGTGCGCGGCGACAAGGCCCGCGCCGAGGGGGACCGAGAGTCCCACGGCGAGGATCGCGGATGCCACGGCCACCGCCAGCGCCCGCTCCGGGGTGAGCGCTCCCCCGGCGATGGGCTTGTCGGTCCGGCCGACCGCCGCGTCGCGCGCGGCGTCGATCGCGTCGTTGGAGAGGCCGACCGACACCTGGCCGGCGAACACGGCGACCACGAGCAGAGCGAGACGCGCGGGCTCGACGCCGGCCGCGAGGCCGAGGGCGAGCGAGAGGAGGGTGACCACGAGCGTGGGACCGGGGTGGGTGGCGCCCCACAGGGCTCGCACGAGGTGCGGCTTCGCCGCGGCATCCGTCACCCGATGACGCTACCGCGCGGGGGCGACGCGCGGCCGCTTCGCGAGCCTCCGACCCGAGCAGTCCGACGCCACGACCGTCGAGGGGCCCCGGCGTCCAGGCATCGGTCCCGCTCGTTCCTTATGCAGCGCATCCTGCGCGCGGCCCGCGAGCTTCTCGACGATATTCGGCGCTGGGTCCGGCCGGAGAAGTACACGCCGGGCTGGGTGGACGCATACTCGAGGCCTTGGCACTCCCCACCCGAGAGTGCTAATCTGAACGCAGTTGAGCGGACACGACTCAACTTCACAGAACCTTCCGGATGCCGATGTCCGGACCGATCGAAAAGGAGAATCGACATGGCCACCTACGACCCCTTCCGCGACCTCGACCGCCTCGCGTCGACCCTTCTCGACGCACGGCGCGGCGGCGGACCGCGACGGATGCCAATGGACCTCTACCGTGACGGCGACCACTACGTCCTCGCCGCCGACCTCCCGGGCGTCGATCCGGGTTCGGTCGACATCGACGTCGATGGTCAGCTGCTGACGATCCGCGCCGAGCGGACCCTCGCCTCGGGTGAGGGCGTGAAGTGGATCACCCGCGAGCGCGAGACGGCATCGTTCGTCCGCCAGCTCAACCTCGGGCAGGGCATCGACACCGACAACATCAGCGCGTCGTACCGCAACGGCGTGCTGAGCGTGACGATCCCCGTGAGCGAGAAGGCGAAGCCGCGACGCATCGCCGTTTCGACCGACGACCACGACGGCGTCATCGAGGCGCACGAGAGCACGCCGCAGCTCATCGAGCAGTGACACGTGCCGAGGGGGCCGGTCCATCGGGGCCGGCCCCCTCGGCACGCGCTGTCACGGCCCGCGATCGGCGCGCCCTGTCGAGCGGGCCCCGCGCGGGGGCGCGACCATGAGCGGGCGAAACTCCTGAGATTTCGGTACCGCGGCGGACTTCACGGGCGAAGCCGCGCGTTCCTGCCCGAAAACTCAGGAGTTCGGCCCGCGCCGCCCCGGGCACCCCGGGGCGGCGCGAGGGACTCAGAGGTCCTCGGGAGCGAGGTCGCCCTGGCCTTCCTCGCCGAGTTCGACGACGCCGGGGTCTTCGCCCTGCGAGTCGGTTCCGGTGGACTCCGGGTGGATGTCCTCGAGGGGGATGTCGCTGTCGCCCGCCGGGATCTCGGCCGGGTCGGCGCCGGTCGCCGTCGCCGGGTTGATGTCCTCGGGGTCGACCCCCGCGTCGAGGGCGGTCGTGGCATCCCATTCCGCCTGCGCAGGGTCGAGGGCGGGGTCGGGCTCGATGGAGGTGTCTCCGTCGCGCAGCGGCTGCGCGGCCGCGAGACCGCCGTCCGGGTCGGTGACCGGGACGTCGGGGGTGGACGGGTCGATCGAGGCGTCGCTCATGGGGAATCCTTTCGGTGACGGTCCCCTCATCCCATCGCGGGTGGCAAGCCGAGACCCGCCCCTTGACAGCCGCGCGACGACGAACAGGACGACCGCGAGGACTACACCGTGATGTCGGCGGCGAACTCCCCCACCGGTCTGTACGTCGCGCTCGAGCCGGCCGAGGACAACATCGCCGCCGCGACGTTCGCGTAACTGTCAAGGCGCTGGCGTACACCGGGGGCATGTCGTTGCGTGAGGACATGACGAACCCCCGCATTGTCGTGATCGGCGGCGGCAACGCCGGGTTGTCGGTCGCCGGTCGCCTCCACCGCGCCGGCCTGGCCGACATCACGGTCATCGAGCCGCGGACGCTCCACGTCTTCGCTCCCCTGCAGTCGCACATCGCCGGCGGGGCCGCCCGAGCCTCGGAGGCCGCGCGCCCCCAGGCCGACGTCATCCCCCCGGGGGTGCGGTGGCTGCGCGACGAGGTCTTCACGGTGGATGCCGACACCCGACGCGTCCATCTCGTCTCGGGCGGGCGGGTCGACTACGACCAGCTCGTCGTCTGCGCCGGGATGCGCATGGCGTGGGAGCAGGTCCCCGGCCTCCCCGAGGCGATGGACGCCGCCTCGGGCATCTCGAACTACGACTACGCCCTCGCCGCGAAGGCCTCCACCGTTCTGCGCGACCTCCGGTCCGGAACCGTCGTCTTCACGCAGCCGCCCGAGCCCGCGTCGTGCGGAGCGGCCGCCCAGAAGCCGATGTATCTCGCGTGCGACTGGTGGCGCGCGATCGGGGTCCGCGACGACATCCGCGTGATCTTCGTGTGCCCCGACCCCGTGCCGTTCGGCATCCCGGCGATCGATCGCGAGCTGCGGCGCAAGCTCGACGAGTACGGCATCGAGGTGCGGTACAGCCGCGATCTCCGATCCGTGGATGCCGAGACTCAGACGCTCACGATCGGTCGCGGCGACGCGTCCGAAACCCTCGAGTATGACGTCCTGCACGCCGTTCCTCCGCAGCGCGCGCCCGAGTGGATCGCGGGCAGCGGGCTCGCGGCATCCGATGATCCGCACGGGTTCGTCGACGTGGATCCGGAGACGCTGCAGCACGTGCGGCATCCGGAGATCTGGGCCGTCGGCGACGCGGCGGCGGTCGCCACCCGACGGTCGGGCGGAGCGATCCGGCAGCAGGCGAAGGCGCTCGTGAAGAACCTGCGCGCCGCCCTGGCGGGACGAACGCCCACGCAGAAGTACAACGGGTACAGCGTGGTGCCGTTCACCGTGTCGCGCGGCACCGTCGTGTTCGCGGAGTTCGACCGGTGGGGGCACCTGCAACCGACCGTGCCGTTCTGGCGCACCCTGTACCGGGAGCGGAGGCTGTCGTGGATCGCCGACCGGCGCGTGCTGCCGTGGGTGTACTGGCACCTGATCCTGCGCGGCCGGGCCTGACCCGACGCGCCGGCCGCGAGGTCCCTGAGCCCGGGGGCTTCAACAAGCTCAGCCACCACCCCCACCAGGTCCCTGAGCCCGTCGAAGGGACCGGCACGCGCGGCACCCCGGGGGCTTCGACAAGCTCAGCCACCTCCGCGCGTATAGGTCATCCGCGGCGATCCCTCAACCCCGGGGGCGGGCCGTCGGCACCCCGCGAAGACTGGGGGCAGCCCCGGAATCCACACGAGAAGAGGACACACCATGGCACAGGTCATCGAAACCATCGACGTGAACGTTCCCGTCCGCGTCGCCTACAACCAGTGGACGCAGTTCGAGGAGTTCCCGCACTTCATGAGCTTCGTGGAGTCCATCACGCAGAAGAGCGACACCCTCACGCACTGGAAGGTGAAGATCGCCGGGGCCGAGCGCGAGTTCGACGCCGAGATCACCGAGCAGCACCCCGACGAGCGGGTCGCGTGGAACAGCATCGGCGGGGACGAGAACCACGCCGGCGTCGTGACCTTCCACCGCCTGTCGGACGACGAGACGCGCGTCACGGTCCAGATCGACTGGGCACCCGCGGGTCTGCTCGAGAAGCTCGGCGCGGTCTTCGGCGCCGACGACCACTCGGTCAAGAAGGACCTCGAGAACTTCAAGAAGTACATCGAGTCGCGCGGTGCCGAGTCCGGCGCGTGGCGCGGCGACGTCAGCTGACGCCTCTCGGAGACGACAAGCCGGGTCCGCCTTCACAGGCGGGCCCGGCTTTCGTCATGCGCGGGTCACCACTGCGAGTGGATCTCCGCGCGCAGACGGCGGTCGTACACGTCGCGGACGAGAGCGTCGAACGCGTCGAGGTCGAAGCCGCCCTCGAGCAGCTCAGCCGCCTGCGCGTTCGCGGTGGCCTGGGAGACCGAACGCGCCCCCGGGATCACCGAAGTCACGCCTTCGCGCGAGGCGATCCACGCGAGCGTCGCGGCCGGCAGCGTCACGCCGTCGGGGAGGGATGCCTTGAGCTCGTCGGCCGCGCCCACCCCCTCGTCGAACGGCACACCCGAGAACGTCTCGCCCTTGTCGAACGCCTCGCCGTTGCGGTTGTAGGTGCGGTGGTCATTCTCGGCGAACGTCGTGGACCGGGAGTACTTTCCCGAGAGCAACCCGCTCGCCAGGGGCACACGGGCGAAGACGGCCACGTTCTTCGCGGCCGCGAGCGGCAGCACCTCATCGAGGGGCTTGAGGCGGAATGGGTTGAAGATGATCTGCAGGTTGGTGAGGTTCGGGCGGGCCAAAGCCGAAAACGCCTGGTCCATCGTCTCGACCGAGGCACCGTACGCGGCGATCACACCCTCGGACACGAGCTGATCCAGCGCGTCCCACGTGGCGTCGTCGTCGATCACCGCGGACGGCGGGCAGTGCAGCTGCACGAGGTCGAGGGTCTCGGTGTCGAGCAGGCGGCGCGAGCGGTCGAGCCAGCCGCGGAAATTGTGCAAGACGTAGTTCTCGGGTGCCTGGTCTTCGCGGCGGCCCATCTTGGTCGCGACGGTGATGCCATCGGCATCCCGGCTCTTCAGGAACGACCCGATGATCTGCTCGGACCGGCCGTCTCCGTAGACGTCGGCGGTGTCGAACAGCGTGACGCCTGCGTCGGCCGAGGCGGCGAGCACCGCACGCGCGTCGTCTTCGCTGACATCACCCCAGTCGGCACCGAGTTGCCAGGTACCGAGACCGATCGACGAGACCTCGCGGCCGGTGCGGGAGAGGGGGCGCTGCTGCATGGGGTGTCCTTTCGACGCTGTTCTCGAGCCTAGCCAGCGCCTCCGACATCGGGGCGGGTGGATGCCGCGACCCGGGCGTTCTCCCCACGTCAACCCCGCCGCCGATGTCGGACCCCGCGCCTAGCGTGGCCGCACACCCCACGGAAGGACCGCCATGAGCACCCCCACCCCTGAGCATCTCCCCGGCGCCGATCACGACGACACCCTCGCCGACTCCGACGGCCTCGCGGCAGACGTCCCCGCAGGCGGTGCCGGAGCCGACAGCGGAGCGGTCGCCGCGACCGAGATCGATCCCGACGACGACGCCCGCGTGCAGAACGTCTCGAGCCAGAACGACCTGCCCGGAGTCGGCACGCGGGCCGCGGACGGCGGCATGGAACGCGGCACCGACGACGCGCGCGGCGGCACCGGATCGACCTCGCGCCACCACGAAGACGCCCCCGTGTCGACGCCCGCCGCGACCGACGAGCCGGAGCCTCATGTCGACAGTGACGAGCCCATCGCGAAGTACCAGCCCGGAGTGGGCCGCGACTCCGCCGCCTCGAGCCGCATCGCGCAGAGCCTCCCCGACCCCGATGAGGGCCACACCGACAGCTGATCGTCCGTGCCAGGCTGGGGCGATGGACGACCTCCGCCTCGAACCCCTCGCCCCGACGCTCGAGGACTATCTCGAACTCCGCCGCGCCTCCGGACTCACGCCGAAGCGCCCCGACCAGGGCGCACCGGCGCTGACGAACAGCTGGGCATGGCGACGGATCATGGATGCCGAGGGCCGAGCGGTCGCGATGGGCCGGGTCGTCGGCGACGGCGGGTGGTACTTCCTCGTGGCCGACATGGCGACCCTCCCCGACTACCAGCGGCGCGGGCTCGGGCGCCGCATCCTCGAGGACCTTCTCGCGGAGATCCGCGCGAAGGCCCCCGAGGGGGCGTATGTGACGCTCCTCGCCGACCCGCCGGGTCAGGTGCTGTACCGCAGCCTCGGCTTCACCGAGCCGGAGAATGGCTCCGTGACGATGCATCAGGTCCTGGCCTGACGCTCGCGGATCGCTTCGACCGCCCCCACCACCCGAGCAGCACGTCGAGCACGACGAAGGCGGCGAGCGGATAGCCGACCATGGGGAGGACCGCCCCGATCACCACCGCGACGACGACGACCGCTCCGACTCCCCACCACGGCGCACCGCGCAGAGCGCCGCGCGCGGGCGCGGCCGCGACTCCCCGTGTCGGGCGACGCTTCACCCACATCGCGTAACCGAGCACGACGAGAGCGGCGATCCCGACGGCCAGCGCGAACAGCACCAGCTGGTTGACCAGGCCGAACATCGATCCCATGTGCAGGTCGATGCCCCAGCGCGAGAGCTTCGCGAGCAACGGGAAGTCCGCGAAGTCGACGCGGTCGACGACCTGCATCGTCGAACCGTCGATCGCCACGGCATCCACCTCGGTCGGAAAGCTCCGGTGGATCTCCTGCACGACCCAGGCGGTGCCGGGAGCGCTCGGCGGGCGGATCTCGACGTCGCCGGTGTTGACGTTGATCCGCTTCGCGATCGCCAGCACGGCGTCGAAGGTCGCCGGGTTCGCCGCGCCCGTCGGCTGCCCGGGCGCCGCCCCACCGTGCTCCGCGTGCGCTCCCCCGGCCGTGGCTGTCCCGTCAAGCGAGGTGTCCAGCGACGGCGTCGCGCCGCCGATCGCCGCGCGCAGGTCCGACACGTTCGCACCCGCGAACGTCGACCAGGTGATCCCGGTGGCCGAGAGGAACAGCGCCCCCACGACGACCCAGATCCCGACCGCCGAGTGCCAGCCCGACAGGCGACGGTACCCGCGGTGCGACCGGTTGGGGCGGAGCAGATCGCGACGCCCCCGACGGCTGCGCACGAAGCGCCCGATCCACAGCCCGAGCCCCGCGAGAGCGACGATTCCGAGCCAGGATGCCGCGAGCTCACTGTACCACCGGCCCGGGGCACCGAGGTGAAGCGATCGGTGCAGATCGCTGATCCAGTGCCGGACCGGCAGCGCTCCGCTCGTGCCGTAGACGGGCAGATCGCCGAGGATCTGCGTCGTGGCGGGGTCGACGAAGATCGCCCGGGTGGTGCTCTCGGGCAGCGTGTCGTCGGCGAACATCACGCGCGTGGTCGTGCCGGGCTCGGGCGCGGGCCGCACGGCGACGAGCGCGGCACCGGAACCGACGTACGCCTCGGCGGCTCGGATCTGGTCGGCCAACGGCATCCCGGTCAGGTTCGAGGTCGCCGTGAGTTCGTGGGAGTACACCACCTTCTCGATCGTGGGCGTGAGGGCGTACAGCCCGCCGCTCACCGCCGCGATGAGGATGAACGGACCCACGAACAGCCCCGCAAAGAAGTGCAGCCGCCGCAGCAACGCCGTAAACCATCCCGTGCGCACGGAACCGGATGCCACGCCTCCCGCGCCGCCACCCGGTTGAGTGTCCAGAACACCCGGACTCCCGCCCCCGGGGCTCCGGGTTTCTTGGACACCCGACGGCGCGGCACCCGACGACGCGGTACTCGACGGGGCGGCACCCGACAGCGCAGTACCCGAAGACGCGGCACCCGACGGCACCTCACCCGACGGGGAAGGCCCGTCCGGCCGCATCACCGTCACGACAGGATCCCCTCTCCGATGAAGCCGCCCTCGGCGCACCCCGGCGGCACGGCGAAGACCGCCGATCCGATCGGCGTCGTCCACTGGTTCAGCAGGTCGAGTTCGTCGAGCCGCTGCTGGATCGGGACGAACTGCGCGTCCACGTCGGCCTGGAACGACACGAAGACCAGCCCCGCATCGCTGACGTCTCCGGCGGGTGGGGTCTGGTCGTAGTTGTAGCCGCGGCGGAAGATCCGCTGCGAGGGATCCTCCGGCCGCGACCGACGCAGGTGCGAGAACTCCGGAATGACGGGGAAGCCGATGGCATCCTTCGCCGCGAAGTCCGGCTCGTCGAACTCGTCGGTTCCCGTCAGGGGCGCGCCCGTCGCCTGGAACCGCCCGACGGCCTGGTCGCGACCGGGCCGGTCGAGGTGGTCCCAGGTGTCGAGGTTCATCGCGATGCGGCGCACCACCATGCCGGTGCCTCCCGTCAGCCACCCGTCACGGGCCCAGACGACGTCGTCGAACGCGGTCGTTCCCGGTACGGGGTTGGCCGTGCCGTCGACCTGTCCGAAGAGATTGCGCATCGTCGTGCCGGGGCGCTCCGTGCCGTGCGCACGTCGGAACCCCTGTTGCACCCAGCGCGGCGTGGCGAAGGCGCGCGCGTCCTTGAGCAGCATGCGCGCGGCGTGGGCCACCGTCACCGGATCGTCGGCCGCGATCTGGAGCAGGAGGTCGCCGTCGCCGTACTCCGGTCGGAGTCGGTCGATCGAAAAGGCCGGCAGCGGGCGCAACCACGGTGGAGCGACCGCACCGGCCCGCGCGACGAGCTCGGCTCCGAACCCGAACGTGACCGTCAGTCGCGCCGGCGCGGTCGCGAGCTCGGGCTCGGTGTCGGCCAGAGCCCCCTCGCCCCGCGTCAGGCGGGCGGCGTCGTCGGTCAGCGTGCGGAGAAGCCGGCGAAGCCCGTCGCGGTCGACCTCAGGTCTCAGATCGAGCGCGATGAGCGACGCGTGCGCCTGGGCGTCGGTGTCGATTCCGGCTTGATGGATGCCGTAGAACGGCACGGTCACCTCTCCGTTCAACGGCGCCGAGGGCGCGGCATCCTGTGCCGAGGCGGCCGCGTCGACACCGATCGCGGCGACCGCGCCGACCCCGGCGACCGCTCCCCCGAGGAGGAACGTGCGCCGGCTCGGGCCGCGCCGCGTGTCGAGGCGCGCCCTCACTTGCCCATGTCCATGTCGCCCATGCCGTCGTCGTAGTTCTCGTTCGCCCCGGAGAACTCCTTGACCGGCGCGGTGATCTGCACGGTCGACGCGTCGGAGAACGTCAGGGTGATCGACGTGTCGTCGCCCGCACGCAACGGGGAGGTGACATCCATGAACATCAGGTGGTTCCCGCCCGGAGCGAGCGCGAGTGAGCCGTGAGCCGGGATGACGAATCCGCCCTCGACCTCCCGCATGACCATCTGGCCGTTCTCGTTCTGCACCGTCTCGTGCAGCTGCATCGACGAGGTGGCCGGGCTCGTCGCGGAGACGACCGTGAGGTCGGTGTCGCCGGTGTTCGTGAGCTCGCCGAAGCCGGCGGTCATCCCCCCGTCGGCGGCTTTGACCCACACGTTCGAGCTGGAGAACGCGGCCGACGCGGAGGCGGGGGCGGGGGCCGTGGCGCCGGCGCAACCGGCGAGGGCGAGGGTGGCGAGAAGGGCGACCGCGCCGAAGCGCAGGGAGCGGGTGTTCATGACGAGACCTTTCGGGACTGTCGGCCGCGCGCGGCGCGGCGGAGGAGGGAAACGAGGAGGAGAACGGCGAGGGCGATGCCCGCGCCGAGGGCGGCGACGATCACGACGCGCGGGACGCCCGGATCGTCGGACACGGGAGCCGCGACGGCGGACGGACTCGCCGAAGCGGGCGTCCGCTCCAGCGGGGCCGCGTCGCCGACCGTGAACGGGATGACGCCCGAAATGGGGTGGCCGTCGCTCGAGACGACGCGCCAGCGCACCTCGTATCCCGCGGCGGGCATGCCCTCCTTGAGGCCGACGGCAACGGTCGACGAGGCGATGTCGGGGTCGCCGACCGCCCAATCGGTGCCGTCGCCGTCGGCGACGATGATGTCGGCGCCCACGTCGAGGACGTCGGCCGAGAACGTCAGGGTGATCTCATCGGGGGCGGAGGGCAGACGCTCATCCGGAGCGGGTGAACTGGATGACAGCTGGTCGTGGGCGGATGCCGGGACGACCGACGTCAGAACGACGACGACGGCCACGGCCCATCCGACCGCGACAGCGCGGAAGCGGATCATGGGGTTCTTTCTTTCGGCGATGCCGCGCGCGCCTCAGCGGCGGGGGTTCAGCGCACAGCGCTGCCCCGCGCGTCGACGACAGCACGGCACGACGGACACGGGCGTCCCCGGGGGACGCGGATCCCCGCCGCGCGCGTGCGCAGCGGGTCGGTCGCGGCGGGTGCCGAGCACGCACGAGCGTCAGACACCGGATGCCGACGACCGAACGCCCCGCGACGGATCACGCGGGGCGGGCGTCAGTGCGCGCCGAGAGGCGGGCCCCGCCGCCGAGCGGTCGCCGCCAGCAGAACCGAGACCGCGCGGACGTCGACGACGATCTCGGCGAGGACGCGGCGCACGGGCGCGGGCCCGGGCGCGACGGTGAGGATGCGGACCCGCGCGCCGAGCCACGCACCGAGACGGACCGCGAGTTCGTGCAGGTGCGCGACGGTGCGCTCCCCGCGGTGCAGGGCGACGGTGGTCAGCGCGGCGGCGACGATGTGCCCGCCCCACATCGTGGCATCCGGGGCCATCGTCATCGGCAGGGAATCCGCGCCGAGCGCGGGCATCGCGCCGGCCGCGCCGTGAACGTGCCCGGCGGCGAGACCCGGCTGGTAGCTGCCGAGGACGAAAAGCGTGTGGAAGAGCGCCTGACTCAGCGCCACGGCGAGGCCCAGACGGATCGCGGACAGCCGACGACCGGCGAGAGCCGTGCACGCGACGAACGACAGCGCGAGGGGGACGATGATCCCCACCGCGCCCGGCATCGCTCCCCCGGCGGTCACGTGCGAGAGCAGGGCGACGAACGTCGCCAGCGCGGCGGCGACGGCCCCGCGCACAACGCGCGTTCCCCGATCGTGGCGTCGCATGGCTCCCATTGTGTCAGGCGCGCTCGGCGCCGACCGCCGTCGTCACCGTGCGAACAGCGCGACGCACCCACCCGCGACCGCCATGGCCGCGATCAGCGCCCCGGAGATCCACACGGCTTTGCGCGCCCCGCCCTTCCACGGCCGGTCCGTCATCGGCAGCACCACGGGGACTCCGGATGCCACGGCCCCGGCGCCGTCGGCCGCCTCCACCGCCTCGTGTACCGCCGCCACCACCCCCAGGGTGCGTCGCCACACCCGGGGGTCCCCCACCGAGAGCTGACGCGGACTGTAGAGGAACAGCCAGCCCTCCACGATCTCGAGGTCGAAAGGCAGGCCGGCGTCGTCGAGCAGCGCGAGGAGGTCGGGACGCAGGATGCCGCGGGCCCAGTGCGCCGCGCGGGCGTCGACGTACGCCTTCGCGCCCCCGAGCGTCAGGGTCTCCGCCGCCGCCGGGATGGCCGGCAGCAGACGGATCGCTCGAGCGCTCGCCGTCTCGACGAGCAGAGCCGGGGCGGGACGAGACAGGCGCACGGCCGCGTAGCCCCAGCCCGAACTCATCACGTTGAGGTCGATGGAGTATTGGAAGCCCGAGTTGGCGATCTCGATCTCCGGCTCCCCGGGGAACCGGACGATGCGGCCCGCACCCTGCAGGTGGCGCGACGCGCCCGTGGCATCGCGGAAGACCACCCCCGGCAGGGGCTGACCCATCATCAGCGGCCAGAATCGCGCGCCGTTCGCCTCCGCGAAAAGACGGATGGCCTCGGACTCCTCGCGATCGCCGTACCCGTCGCGCAACATCAGGAGGGGAGCCACGTCGAGCGGGTGCACCATGCCTCCCATTCTGTCGACGCCGGCCTTCGTCGGCACTCCCCCTAGGCTGAACTCGACCCAGGAGGATGCCGTGCCCCGACCCCGTGTCGTCATCGCCGGAGCGAGTGGCTTCGTCGGCCAAGCCCTGGCATCCGCGTTCCGCGACGAGAGCTACGACATCGACACGATCGGCCGCACGGGCACCGCGACCTGGGGCGATCAACCGGCGATCGACCGCCTCGTCGACGGTGCCGACGTGCTCGTCAACCTCGCCGGCAAGATCGTGTCGTGCCGGTACACCGACGCTGCGCGCGACGAGATCCTGCGGTCGCGGGTCGAGACGACGCGATCTCTCCATCGCGCGGTCCGCGCGGCCTCCCGCGCCCCGCGGGTCTGGTTCAACGCCTCGACCGCGACGATCTACCGGCATGAGACCGAGCACGGCAACGACGAGCGCGACGGCGTCCTCGGCGACGGCTTCTCGGTCGACGTGGCGACCTCGTGGGAGCGGGCGTTCTTCGACGGCGACCTCCCGCACACCCGCCGCGTGGCTCTGCGCATGGCGATCGTGCTCGGCGACGGGCCGGCCACGCGCATGCTCTTCGCCCTCGGCCGCCTCGGTCTTGGCGGACCGCAGATCGACAGCTGGTGGTTCCCGCACCGCCGCTACCGCGGCATCGGCGCGCACCCGACCGGGCCGGTGTGGTCGAGCTGGCACCGGACCTCGGGTCGTCAGCGCTTCAGTTGGATCCACATCGACGACGTCGTGGCATCCGTTCTCTTCCTCCGCGATCGCGACGATCTCGAAGGGCCCGTCAACCTGTCGGCGCCCGGCGTCAGCGACAATCGCACGCTCATGCGCGAGGTCCGGCGCGTCGCGCGGCGGAGGGTCGGCCTCCCCGCGTTCCGGTGGATGCTCGATCCCGCGATGGCGCTCCTGCGCAACGAGCCCGAGCTGGTGCTGAAGAGCCGGTGGGCCGTGCCGCGTGTGCTCACCGAGGCCGGCTTCCGCTTCCGGCATCCGGAGCTGGGTGAGGCTCTGGATGCCGTGGCCTCGGTGCATCGCCCGCGCGCACGCGACCTCTTCTCGGCGTGACGAAGCGCCCGCCCGAGCAGATCGGGCGGGCGTGAGATCGGTCAGGCGTTTCGGCGGATGAAGCGCATCAGGGCGGCGATCACGCCCACGATGAGGATGACGATTCCCACCCAGAGCAGGAATTTCACCGCCTCGACGAAGAGGCCGAGGAACAGCAGGACGAGTCCGACGATGACGAGGATGATGGCGAGAGCTGGCATGCTTCCACTCTGTCCCGCTCCCCCGCCCCGACGACTGGCCTTGACACGAGACCCGTCGGTCGTTCCTGTCAAGGCCGGGCGCCCTCGCGTCGGGCGGTCTAGCGTCGACAGCATCACGACGGCGGGAGACCAACGATGAGCGAACGCGACACCACAGGCCGCGGAACCGGACCCGACGAGGGCGAGTACACCGACGTACAACTCCCCGACGGCGAGCGGGACCACGGCAGCACCGACCTGCCCGGCGAGTACGTCGACCGGGAGAACGCGGACGGCACCGAATCACGGCCCCGCGCCGACGAGGCGGGCGCGTACACCGACGTGCAGCTGCCGTCGGGAGAGGACGACCGGGAAGATCTCGAGAACCCCGGCGAGTACACCGACCGCGACCGCTGAGCGAGTCAGCGATCGTGAGGGGCAGCGACGCGTCGTTTCGGCGTTTTTGTTCACCCTCTTCCGGAAAGCGATCATGAGCAGCAGCCCCCGCATCCGCCCCATCACCCCCGACGACGCCGGAGAGGTGCTCACCATCCAGCGCGCCGCCTTCGCGAGCGAGGCGCTCATCTACGGCGACCCCGACATGCCGCCGCTCACGCAGACGCTGGAGGAGCTGCGCGCCGAACTGGTCGAGAACCTCGGCTGCGTGGCGGTGACGGATCACCGCATCGTCGGTGCGGTGCGGGCGCGCCGGGACGGCGACCTGCTGCTCATCGGGCGACTCGCCATCGCCCCGGACCAGCAGGGCGAGGGCCTCGGGACTCTCCTGCTCGGCGCCGTCGAGGAACGGGGTCGCGAGGCCGGCGCGACCGAGGCCGAGCTCTTCACGGGCAGTCTCAGCGAGGCCAACCAGCGCCTGTACGAGCGCGAGGGCTACCGCCGCTCCGAGGAGACGGCCGACGGCGAGATCTTCTACCGCAAGTCGCTCGGCTGACCGGTGGCTTCGACGGGCTCAGCCACCCCCCGCCCCCAGGTCCCTGAGCCCGTCGAAGGGACCGGAGGCTTCGACAAGCTCAGCCACCACCCCGAAAGGGCCGCCGCCCGCACCCGGACGACGGCCCCTCCCTCCCCGCGCGCTTACGGGGTCGGCATCCCACCGTTGACGTTCAGCGTCTCGCCGATCACGTAGCTCGACTCCGCCGAGGCGAGGTACACGAACGCCGGCGCGAGCTCGGCGGGCTGGCCCATGCGGCCGAGGGGTGTCTCCTCGCCGAACTCGTCGACCTTCTCGTCCGGCTGGCCGTCGGTGACCTGCAGCGGCGTCCAGATGGGGCCCGGGGCCACCGCGTTCACGCGGATGCCCTTCGGCGCGAGCTGCTGACCGAGCGCCTTGGTGAAGGTGTTGATCGTCGCCTTCGTCGAGGCGTAGTCGACGAGGATCGGCGCCGGCGAGTACGCCTGGATCGACGTCGTGTTGATGATGGTCGAGCCGGGCTTCAGGTGCGGCACCGCCTCCTTGCAGATCCAGAACATCGCGTAGACGTTCGTCTTGAAGGTGTCGTCGAACTGCTCGTCCGACAGCGTCGTGACGTCCTCGTTGAAGATCTGCTTGCCACCGTTGTTCACGACGATGTCGAGGCCGCCGAGGCCCTCGACCGCTTCCTTGACCAGCGTCGTGGCGTACTCGCGCTCCCGCAGATCGCCGGGGATCTGCACGACGGTGGCCCCGGCCTCGCGGAGGATGCCGGCGATCCGATCGGCATCCTGCTTCTCCTCCGGCAGGTACGACATCGCGACCGACGCGCCCTCGCGGGCGAAGGCGATCGCGGTGGCCGCGCCGATACCCGAGTCGGCGCCGGTGATCAGCGCCTTCCGGCCCTTCAGCCGCTCGCTGCCGACATAGGTGTCCTCACCGAGGGCCGCCTTCGGGGTGAGCTTCGCGTCGAGGCCCGGTTCGGGCTGGTCCTGCGCCTGCGGTTCGATGTCGGCGTAGAGCTTCGTGGGGTCGGTGAAGGTGTACTGCGTGCTCATGACACGTCCTTTCGGTGGGGGATGGATGCCGGGTGTCACGCACCCGGACGGATCAACGGCCGCCGAGCTCATCGGCATCCACGACATCGCGGATGACGAGGGCGGCGTTGATGAGCGCGAGGTGGCTGAGCGCCTGGGGGAGGTTGCCCCAGAACGCCCCGTCGGACTCCGCGATCATCTCGGAGTAGATGCCGACGTCGTTCGCCTGCGCGACGAGTGCGTCCATCGCCTCGATCGCCTCGGCGTGGCGGCCGACGCAGGCGAGGGCAGTGGCCCGCCAGAAGGCGCAGGCGACGAAGGTCTGCTCTTCCTGGTCCATGCCCGTGTAGCGGTAGACGAGGTGGTTCTCGGTGCCGAGGCGCTCGGTGATGGCATCCAGGGTCTTCGACATCCGCTCGCCGCGGTCGAAGCCCGTGGGGGCGTGAAGGAGAACGGAGGCATCCAGGTCCTGGCTGTCCGGGGCGATCGTGTACGCCTCGAGCTCATCCGACCAGCAGTGCTCCTCGACCCAGGCGTGGATGCGGTCGCGCTCCGCGCGCCATCGGTCGCCGTTGTCCGGGATGTGCCCACCCGCAGCGAGCCATTGCGCGTCGTCGAGGGCTTTCCAGCACCCCATCTTCGACGAGGTGTAGTGGCGGAGCTCGGGCAGCTCCCACATGCCGGAGTCCTCGCGACGCCAGAGGTCGCACGTGCGGTCGGCGACGTCGGCGAGCAGGCGCCCGGTCTGGATGTCGAGGCGGTTCCCCGCCTCGACGTAGGTGCGGCACAGGGCGATGAGATCGCCGTACACGCCGAGCTGCAGTTGACCCTGCGCGGGGTTGCCGGTGACGACGGGCTGGTTGCCGTTCCACCCCGGCACGTCGTGTTTCTCGAGACCGATCTCGGCATCTCCGTCGAGGGTGTACATCACCTGTACCTCGGGGCCGTTCCTGCGGACGGTGCGCAGCAGCCACGAGATGGCCGCGTGCGTCTCCTCGCGCAGCCCGAAGCCGACCCAGGCGTGCGCGGTGTAGGCGAGGTCGCGCACCCACGCGAAGCGGTAGTCCCAGTTCTTCCCGCCGCGTGGGTTCTCGGGGAGCGATGTCGTGGCGGCCGCCGCGATCGCCCCGGTCGGGCTGAACAGCAGGAGCTTGAGGGCGAGCGCACTGCGCTGCACGTCATCGGCCCAGGGGCCGTCGTACGAGAATTCGTCCGACCACATGGTCCAGCCGTCGACGGTCCGGTCGATCCCGCGGTCGACGTTCCGCGCGTCGGGGATACGGAGCGGCTCCCCCTCGGTCGCGGCGATCACGAGCAGGTGCCGTGTGCCCTTTGCGGTGGTGAATCCCCCGTCGATGCTCTCGTTCCCGGCATCCGGGTCGCCGTGCAGGCCGTGCTCGTGCCCGGTCACCGCGAGCGAGACGTGACCGATGCGCATGACCGAGAACCCGTCGATGCGCTCGGTCCACGGAGCCGCGGACCGCAGCATCGTCCCGGGCTGCACGCACCATGCGAACTCGACCTCGCCTTTCACGCCCTCGACGCGGCGCGCGAGTTCCGCCCAGGGAAGGCGGCCCGCGATGCCGGTGACCATCGCGTCCGTGAGCGTGGCCACCCCGGTGTCGGTGGTGAAGGTGGTCTCGAGCACGTTCGTCCGCGGGATGTACCGCCGGGTGACCGTGTACTCCCCCACGGGGGCGAGCTGGATGCACCCGCCGGCCGACTCGTCGACGAGCCGCGCGAAGACCGGACGCGAGTGGATGTTGGGCAGGGGCAACCAGTCGATCGACCCGTCGAGACCGATCAGCGCGACCGTGCGCCCGTCGCCGATCGCGGCGTAGTCGCGCAGGGGCGGAGACAGGGGGTGCGGAGTGGAGGACACGGCTCCACGCTAGGAACGCCTGCCCGCCGATACGCCGGGGTTGTCGATTGCGGGGCGAGCGGCTACAGACGCGGTGCTTCCCCGGCGGCGGCGAGCCCCGCGATCCCCGCGCGCGATCGCCGTCCGAGCCGGCGCAGGATCTCGGAGACGTGGTTCTCGACCGTCTTGTCGCTCAGTGAGAGGGCACGCGCGATCTCGCTGTTGCGCAGCCCTCGCGCAATGAGCCGGGCGATCTCCCGCTGCCGCGGCGTGAGCGCGATCAACGCCGCGGTCGAACCGTGCGCCGCCAACGCGGCAACCTCGGCGCGCGAGCGTGCTCCGGTGATGCGCAGAAGGTCCGAGACGTGCGTCTGAACCGTTCGTGCCGACAGGAAGAGGACCTGCGCGATCGCGGTGTTGCTGTGCCCCTCCGCGACGAGGGCGACGACCTCGCGCTGACGCGCCGTCATCACGGCGGTTCCCGCAACCAGACCCGGCGTGCGCTGCTGCAGGGCGCGCCACTTCTGCGCCGCCTGGCGCCGCAGCGACTCGTTGCCGGTGGCGTCGGCCTCGGCCGCGACCGTCTCGAGCATCCGTGCCGCCGCCACCGGATCGGTTCCGAGCAATGCCTCGGCTTGGAGGAGGCGGCCGCGCAGCACCTCCGTGGCCGCTCCCGCTCGCTGGTCGAGCAGGATGGCCGCGGATGCCAGCCCTCTCGCGCGATCATCGAGTCCCTCCGAGCGTGCCATCGCGCCTCGGGCGCGGGTCACGGCGGAGGCCGCGACGGGATACCGCTGCAGGGACGCCGCGCGATCGACGATCACCGCGGCGCCGTACCGATCCCCGCGCTCGAGCGCCGCCTCGACCAGCACTTCGGAGATGAACGCGCGGTCCCAGATCTTGCAGTGGCGGAGGTCGGGTCCGGCGGCGGCGACCAGGAGCGCCGCGGCGCGCTGGACCTGTCCCAGAGCGCGCAGCGCCCATCCCACGTAGATGCACGAGCCGACCGAGAGGTAGTTGACATCACGGCGGGCGCGGTGCAGCACCGCGTCCGCCAGGGCTCCGGCGCGGTCGCGGTCCGCCGCGAGAGCGGCGCCGTAGCATCCGATCGCCACGAAGACGAGGTGGGCGCGCGGCGGCACGTCCGCCGAGCGGGCCTGGATGCCGTCGTGGATCGCCCGCACGCGCGCGGCGCGGCCGTGGAAGGCGCTGCTGCGTGCCCACAGCAGCTGCAGGGTGAGAGCGGCGCCGTCCACGGGCGCATCCGGCGGCGCCCCCGGGGCGACCACCTGCCCAGGCTCGAGCCCGGCGTCGGAGATCAGGGCGTCGGCGACATCGAAGGCACCCGCGCTGAGAGCCGCCTCGGCGCGCAGGTAGCGGACGAGCAGGGCGCCGCGTCCCGGTTCGTCCGAGGGCGGGAGATCAAGCCGCGGACCACGCTCGGGCGGCGCCCCCGCCATCGCCTCGGTCATCGACACGGCCGCGGCCGCGAGACGGTGCTCGGCGGATGCGGGGTCCGTCGCCGATCGGAGCGCGCGATCGGCGTGGACGGATGCCTCGTCGAAGCGACACGCGATGACCGCCGCCATCGCCGCCGCGACGCCCCACACGGCGCGCGCGGCGTCCGACTCCGCGCCGTCGCGCTTGGCCTCGAGGACACGCAGGTGTGCGCGGGCATCACCCACGAACACGGCGAGGAGGGTGTGCTCCGCGTCGACCCACGCCCGGTCGAGCTCGTCGGCTTCGTCGCTCATATGCTCGTGTCCCCCGGGGACCGCCCCCGGTCTGAACGCATGGTTCCATACGCTCTCGGGTGTTGTCGCGCGTCGGGCGCGTTACCCGCCGAAACCCCTAGACGGCGGAGCGGTTACCGCGATGCCCAGCGACGCACAACCCCCCGCACCGCAGAAGCGGCGGCGATCTAACGTCGGAGGCACCGCGAGTGAAAGGAACGTGCATGTCCACGACGACCAAGGACACCCCGACCAAGAACCGTCGCCGCCCCGCGCGTGGCGGCAGCGGCCCCGAGACGACCGACGAGCAGAACGCCGAGAAGGGCTTCCAGGCGTCGGAGAAGCTCACCGACAGCCTCCAGGCCGTTCTCGTCGACCTGATCGAACTGTCGATCCAGGGCAAGCAGGCCCACTGGAACGTCGTCGGCAAGAACTTCCGCGACACCCACCTGCAGCTCGACGAGATCATCGACGCTGCGCGCGAGTTCGGTGACGAGGTCGCCGAGCGCATGCGCGCCCTGCACGCTCTGCCCGACGGCCGCAGCGACACCGTCGCCGAGACCACCACGCTCCCCGAGTTCCCGCAGGGCGAGGTCGACACCGCCGAGGTCATCGACCTCATCACCGAGCGTCTCGACGCGACCGTCGGCACCGTCCGCGACGTGCACGACGACGTCGACGAGGAAGACCCCACGAGCGCCGACATCCTGCACGGCGTCCTCGAACGCCTCGAGCAGCTGTCGTGGATGGTCAGCGCGGAGAACCGCGTCGCCCGCAAATCCTGACCACACCAGAACAACCGGATGCCGGGGCCTCAGGGCCTCGGCATCCGTCGTTCGTCGATGCGCTCAGCCCCCTCGGCAGGGAATGAGTGGCGCCCGGAAGAGAGTCAGCTGCGCGCGATGAGGAACGGCGGGTGCGGACCCTCGAGACGAGCGACGGCGATCTTGAGCTCCGTCACGGACGAGACGACGGACCGTAGTTGCTCGTCGACCTGCTCGAACCGCTTATCCACCTGCTCGAACCGCTGATCGACCCGCCCAAACCGCTCGTCGAGGCGCTTCTCCAGGCGAACGAGTGATTCGGCGGACTCGACGAAGCGCCGGTCCGTGCGCTGCTCCATCCTCACGATCATCCATTTGGTGCCGCCGAGAATCGTGGTCGAGATGGTCGCCAAGAGGCCCACAGCGGTGGCGATCAGGGGCAGGGACTCCATGTCGGCTCCGTTCGTGCGCGAGGTGTGCATCCGACTGTAGGCCGGTGCGCACGTCCTCGAGCACGACAACCGGCATGCAGGGGACGATTTCACCCCGCCTTCCGTCGGGGAGGAACCGTCAGAGCCGCAGCACCTCTGTGACCCGCACGATCGCGGTCCCCTCCTCCTCGGAGGCGGCGAGGTCGACCTCTGCGCGGATACGCCAGTCGTGATCTCCCGCGGGATCGTCGATGATCTGCTCGACCCGCCAAACGCCCTCGGAGGCGGCGGACTCGTCGATCTCGACGAGAGCCGAGGAGCGCGCCGCTCCCCCGGTCCCGATGGCGTCGTGCTCGTCGAAGTAGCTGTCGAGCACGCCCGGCCAGTCGACATCGGGATCGAGCTCCACCAGCTCGTCGTCGCGCTGCAACGCGGCCAGCTGCACGCGGCGGAACATCTCGTTGCGCACGAGCACGACGAACGCCCGGCGGTTCGTGAGGATCGACGGCGGCGCCGGGGGCACAACGGCCTCCTCCGGTCCCTGAGCCTGTCGAAGGGGGGCCGGGTTGATGAGCTGCTCCCACTCATCGACCAGACTCGAATCGACCTGCCGCACGAGTTCGCCGAGCCACGCGATGAGATCCAGCAGGTCGGGGGTCTGCGCGTCGACCGGCACGGTCTGGCGGATCGCGCGGTACGCATCGCTGAGGTAGCGCAGCACCAGGCCCTCGCTGCGGGCCAGCTGGTACAGCGAGACGTACTCGCCGAACGAGCACGCCCGCTCGAACATGTCGCGTACGACCGACTTGGGCGACAGCTCGAAGTCGCTTATCCACGGCTGACTCGACGCGAACACCTCGTACGCCTGCGCGAGCAGCTCATCGAGCGGCTTCGGCCAGGTGATCTCCTCGAGCAGTTCCATGCGCTCGTCGTACTCGATGCCCTCGCGCTTCATCGCGGCCACGGCCTCGCCGCGCGCGCGGAACTGCTGCTGCGACAGGATCGGACGCGGGTCGTCGAGCGTCGCCTCGATGACGCTGACGACGTCGAGCGCGTAATGCCCCGTGCCGACCGATGACGCCGGGGGTGTGGCATCCGGTCCCCTGCCGAGTTCGACCTCGGGGTCGAGCATCTCGATCGCGGCGAGCGCGAAGGGCGACAGCGGCTGGTTGAGCGCGAAGTTCGGTTGCAGATCGACGGTGAGCCGGATGCCATCGGGTCCGGCCTCGACGACCCCCGCCTGCACGAGCGTGCGGAAGATCGCGATCGCGCGGCGGGCCAGCTCGTACTGGCGCGCACGCGGCTCGTGGTTGTCGAACACCAGCGAGCGGACGTTCGCGAAGACGTCTCCGCCGCGCGCGATGACGTTGATGAGCATCGCGGCGCTCAGCCTCATCTGCGGCATCAGTGGCTCGGGCTCGGCGGCGACCAGGCGGTCGTAGCTCTGCTCGGTCCAGTTGACGAAGCCCTGCGGCGCCTTCTTGCGCACGATCTTCTTCTGCTTCTTGAGGTCGTCTCCGGCCTTGAGGATTTGGGCTGCGTTCTCGATCTCGTGGTCGGGCGCCATGACGACGACCGTGCCCGCGGTGTCGTACCCGGCGCGGCCCGCGCGCCCCGCGATCTGGTGGAACTCGCGTGCCGACAGCTGGCGCATGCGCGTGCCGTCGTACTTCGTCAGGGCGGTCATGAGCACCGTGCGGATGGGCACGTTGATGCCGACCCCGAGGGTGTCGGTGCCGCAGATGACGCGCAGGAGCCCGCGCTGCGCGAGCGTCTCGACGAGCCGGCGATACCGCGGCAGCATGCCGGCGTGGTGCACGCCGATACCGGCGCGCACGTAGCGCGACAGCGTCTTGCCGAACCCGGTGGTGAAGCGGAACCCGCCGATCGCCTCGGCGATCTCGTCGCGCTGCTCGCGCCCGATGATGCGGATCGACGAGAGGGCCTGCGCCCGCTCCATGGCGGCGGCCTGCGAGAAGTGCACGACGTAGATGGGCGCCTGCTTCGTGTCGAGCAGCTCCTGGACCGTCTCGTGCACGGGGGTGCGCGCGTACTCGAAGTGCAGGGGCACCGGTCGCTCGACCCCGGTCACGCGGGCGGTCGGCCGACCGGTCCGGCGCGAGAGGTCGTCGGCGATGTCCTTGACGTCGCCGAGCGTCGCCGACATGAGGATGAACTGCGCCCGGTTCAGCAGCAGAAGCGGCACCTGCCACGCCCACCCGCGGTCGGCCTCGCCGTAGTAGTGGAACTCGTCCATCACCACTTGGTCGACCTGAGCGTCCGCGCCCTGGCGCAGCGCGAGGTTCGCGAGGATCTCCGCCGTACAGCACACGATCGGCGCGTCGGCGTTGACCGACGAGTCGCCCGTGACCATCCCGACGTTCTCGGCGCCGAAGATGTCGACGAGGGCGAAGAACTTCTCGCTCACGAGCGCCTTGATCGGCGCCGTGTAGTAGGTGCGGCCACCCCGGGAAAGGGATGCCGCGTGCGCGGCGACCGCGACGAGCGACTTGCCCGTACCGGTCGGGGTCGACAGGATCACGTTCGCGCCCGAGACGATCTCGATGACCGCTTCGTCCTGCGCAGGGTAGAGCGTCAGCCCGCGCGAGGCCGCCCACTCGACGAAGCCGAGGTACACGGCATCCGGATCGGCACCGGCGGGCACGTGTTCGAGGAGGGGGGTCACTCCCCCAGCCTCTCATCCGCGGGGCGGGCGGGCCCTTCGACAGGCTCAGGGACCACCCCGCAGGCGACTGAGCCCGCCGAAGCCCCGGTGGCTGAGCTCGTCGAAGCCCCGTCGACCCCTCTCACGGGGTCGCCGCGAACACTCCGACCTCGTCCTCGTCGAGCACGAACTGGATCGCGGTGCCCACCGGGTAACGCGTGCGGAAGGGCTCCGGGAACGACGCGCTCACGATGAACTTCACCGCTGCCGGGAAGGGACCGGCCCCGCACGACCCGAATCGCACCCCGCGCGGCGAGGAGCGAGACGAGCCCTCGGCGCGCACCTCCTCGGTGTTGAGGACGATCAGGCAGTCGGACCGGTTGCCGTCCGAATCGATCTGGGTGACCCCGGAGAAGACGGTCAGTCCGTAGTAGTCGGCGAATCCGCGCGTCTGTTCCGGGTCGAAACCGAGGTAGCCCGATGCACCGAGTTCCGCTCCCGGGTCGGGCGTCAACGCATCCGTCTGTGCGACCCCGGAGGTGCCGTCGACGGTGGTGGAACCGACGGCAGCGGCGGTGACCGCGCTGGTCACCGCGACGGCGGCCGCCGTCGCGAGCGCGGCGATCCACACGCGCCGTCGCGAACGGAGCAGCGGAGGGCGCGGCTCGGCGGTGGACTGCTCGTCCTCCTCCGCCGGGTCGGCAGCGGCGTCCGCGCGCGGGTCGACCCGCACGACCGGTTCCAGGGGCACCGCCGGTTGTCGTGACCGCTCCCGATCCTCCAGCTCGCGCAGACGCGCGAGGGCTTCGCGATCGCTCGTGATGTCAGCGTACGGGCCATACGCCCGCGCGCGGAGGCGTTCGAGTTCGTGAGCTTCGTCCGCGTCCATCTTCTGCATGGTGTCATGCTCGTCCCCGTGCCGGAAGCGAGCGCCCGGCTCAGCCGGCGTCGCTGAAGACGCCGAGGTTTTCTCCGTCGAAGACGAACTGCACGCTCGATCCCGGGGGGAAACGCGCGACGAATTCCGCGGGCTCCAGGGAGTTCACCACGAACTGGACGGCCGCGGGGAACACCCCCGCGCCGCAGCCCGATTCCGAGAAGCCGGCGGAGTAGCCCTCCTGCTCGAGCTTGTCGAGGGTGTCGGTCGGCACGAGGAAGATGCAGGCGTTGCGCTCCCCCTCCGGGCCGAACTGGGCGTATGACACGAACGCGGTCATGCCGTAGAAGTCCGGGTACGCCCGTGCGTCGGAGCTCAGTGGACCGAACGCGCCCGGCAACGCGCGTCCGTTATCGGGAGCGAGCGTCGCGATCTGCGGCACGCCGGCGCTGCTCGACACCGGAACGATGTCCAGGCTCGCGGCGGTCACGGCGCTCGACGCGGCGGCCACGACGGCGATCGTCAGCGCCCAGGCCCAGACCGCACGGCGCGACCGGATCGGGATGGACCACCGGCGACGGGCCCGAATGTCGTCGTCCGCCCCGTCTCCCGCCTCCGGCGAGGGAACATCCTCCGCACCCGACGCCTGCTCCGGCGCTGACGACCCCGGAGGGGGAACCGTCCTCGTCGTCGCACGCGACCGCCGGTCGACGTCCTCGAGCTCGCGAAGACGGGCGACAGCGCCGGGATCATCGGCGATGTCGGCGTGCGGCCCATACGCTCGCGCGCGCAGACGAGCGAGCTCGATGCCGTCGTCCGTGTTCATTCTGTGCATCGTGCCACGTCCGATTCATGCGTGGGAATAGATCACCGGATGCCGCGTTGTACCCCGCATGCGCTCTTTCGGCACCCTCTCCTTCGGCCACTACGGCCCCCTCGGCGGTGGTCGTCAGCTGACCGCTGGCGACTCGATGCTCCAGGCGATCGACCTCGCCCAGGGCATGGACGACCTCGGGGTCAACGGCGTCTCGTTCCGTGTCCACCACTTCGCCCGTCATCAGGCGGCACCCATGCCGTTGCTCGCCGCGATCGCCGCGCGCACCTCGCGCATCGAGGTCGGCACCGGCGTCATCGACATGCGCTACGAGAACCCGCTCATGCTCGCCGAGGAGGCGGCATCCGTCGACCTCATCAGCGGCAACCGCCTCGCCCTCGGCGTGAGCCGTGGGTCACCCGAGACGGTCAAGAACGGGTACGAGGCCTTCGGCTACACGGGCTCGCAGGATCCGCGCGGCGCCGACATCGCGCGTGAGCACTTCGACCTGTTCCTCCGTGCGATCGACGGCGAGGGTCTCGCCGAACGCGACCCGATGAGCCCCTTCGGCGGCGGCACGGGCCTGCAGCGCATCGAGCCGCACTCCCCGGGACTCCGTCAGCGCATCTGGTGGGGCGCCGGGACGACGGCGACCGCTGAGTGGGCCGGGCGCATCGGCGTGAACCTCATGTCGTCGACCCTGCTCACCGAGGCCGACGGCACGCCTTTCGACCTCCTGCAGGCGCAACAGCTCGACGCGTTCCGCGCCGCATGGCGCGAGGCGGGCCACGCGGGCGAGCCGCGGACCTCGGTCAGCCGCAGTATCTTCCCGATCGTGACCGCGGAAGACGAGATGTACTTCGGCGGCTCCGCCGGCAGCGACCAGATCGGCGTGATCGACGGCATGCGCTCGACCTTCGGCAAGACGTACGCCGCGACGCCGGACGTCCTCGTCGAGCAGCTGCAGAACGACGCCGCGGTGATGAGCGCCGACACCCTGATGCTGACGATCCCGTCGCAGATGGGCGTGGAGTTCAACCTCCGCCTCGTCGAGAACTTCGCGCGTCACGTCGCGCCCGCCCTCGGCTGGCAGCCGACACAGGCGGCCGCGCGCGTCTGACCTCGCGCGTCTGGCATGAGAAGACGGCCCCGGATGCCATGGCATCCGGGGCCGTCGTCGTTCTCGGCAGGCGCTCGCTCAGCGCGCGGTGAGGCCGCGCGACCGGGCGATCGTCTGGGAGACGAGGTATTCGCCCCACGCGACGATGTACGCGCCGAGCGCGGCCCACACGTACCCGCCGGGCAGGACGCCCACGGCCCCGAGCGCCCCCACGACGGTGAGGGCGATGACGACGATCAGCACGGGAACGAGCCCCCGGGATGCCACGGCCCCGGCCGGAGTCCGCCACACCACCAGCAGCGCGCCGGCGGTGGCGATGAGCAGGATGAGCGGCGTCCACCACGACCCGAGCGTCGCCATGGTCGCGGATGCACCGAGGCCCGCAGTGACGAGGGACGCGGTGCGAAACGCGCGGATCCGCGTGGACGGGGCGGGAGTCTGCGATGCAGGAATGAGGGGGCTCCTTTTCGAGCGCGACGCGGGCGTCGACGGGCGGGCGGTGACTCCAGGGTATCGAGCGACCGCAACCGCGGCGCCGCGTTCCGGCGGGGCCCGATCACGCGGATAGGGTGAGCAACGCACCGCAGAGAACGACAGAAGGGGCTGCCGTGGTCCTCACTGCCTCACCGCAGGAACAGCCGGATTCCCTCGACAGGATCGCGCGCGATCTCGTCGCGTTCAAAGACTCCCGCGGTCCGGTCTCGTACGGTGAGCTCGCCCGTCGGGTCGGGGAACTGCGCATCGCCCGGGGAGTCGCAGCCACCGCCGCCTACCCGGCTCGCACCACGGTGTACGACGTGTTCCGGCCTGGCCGCACCCGCATGGACCCGGCACTGGTGCACGACATCGTCCGGGCTCTCGGCGCGGACGATGCCGAAGCCGACACGTGGGTTGCGCGCTACCACCGCGTCCGCCGGCTGACCGAACCCGCCGCCCGCCCGCGTCCCGTCGCGCCCGTCGAGGTCGCCGCCCCGGCAGAGACCCCTCTTCTTCTGACGTCGACTCCGACGCGGCGGCGCTCCGCCCCCCTGACGATCCTCGGATGCCTCGTCCTCAACCTCCTGGGACTCGTCGTGGTGCAGCAGCTTCATCTGCCCCTCTACCTCGACATGGCCGGTACCGCGGTCGTGGCGATCGTCTTCGGTCCCTGGTACGGCGTCGCCGTCGGCCTGATGACGAACCTTCTGGGGTTCGTCGTGGGGGTCCCGGGCGCCGCGCCCTTCGCCCTCGTGAACGTGGTCGGTGCGCTCGTGTGGGGATACGGCGTCCGTCGGTTCGGCATGGGAAACGACATCGTGCGGTACTTCCAGCTGAACCTCCTGGTGGCCGTCGCGTGCACGATGGCCGGGGCTCCTCTCAACGTGTTCCTCTTCGGCGGTTTCTCCGGCCATGGATCCGACACCGTCACCGTCTCCCTCGAACACCTCGGGCTCCCCCTCATCGCCGCGGCCTTCTCGACGAACATCCTCACCTCCGTGATCGACAAACTGCTCACGGGGTTCGTCGCGCTGATCGTGTTCGTGTGGCTGCGCCGCGCGTTCGGCGTCTCCGCCGCGCACATGCCGTTGGTCGACCACCTGCACGCCCCGCTCGCGCCCCGGCGGGCGCTCGGCTTCTTTCCCGCGCGGCTCGCTCTGCGCTGACACGACCAGCCGAGAGAACCCCCTGAAACGCTCACGATTTCCGCGGGGTCTGATCGGGACCCACCCGCGCGTTCTACGCTGAATGCCGGAGAGGGCAGGCGCCCCATCCTCGGTCGACGAAGCCATCGCATCGAGAGGGGTGAAATGGAGCTGTCACGACGGAACATGCTCGTCGGCACCCTGAGCGTCCTCGGCCTCGGTGCCGGAAGCGTGGCGGCCGCTTCCCTGATCACCCACGGCAGCCCCGAGAAGCCCCTGGTCGGCCCCCACGCGCGGACAGCCTCCCCCAGCCCCACCGCGACCGCGACTCCACCCCCCACCCGCAGTCCGGCGGACGCGGCCGAAGACCTGCGCCTTCACGCGTGGGACAGCGTCGTCCGTCAGATCTCGGATGCCGCCGACGCGACCGTCACCCTCGCCTCGGGCGCTCTGCCCGCCGGGGTGGGCATCTCTGCGGGCCGTTTCGTCGGACGCCCGACGACCGAGGGGGCCTACCGGTTCGCGCTCGAGGTCGAGGAGGGGAAGAAGACACGGCTCCGCACCTTCGCCGGCACCGTCGCCCCGCTCAAGCGCGATCTGAACATCTCTCTCAGCCTCGACCAACGGACGCCGATGTCGGTCACGGCGAAGGAGTTCGACCGGATCGCACGGCTCGGCGCGAACGCGACGCTGGTCATCTACTGCTTCATCTCCGATCCCACGTCGACCACGTTCACACGCGTCTCGGACGACCGCATCGACAAGGCTTTCCACCTCGCTCGAGACCGCGGCATCCGGATCACGCTGGTGAAGCCGCATATCGTGACCGATGATCAGGGCGACGGGTTCTACCGCGGCAACTACGCCCCGGCATCCCTCGACGCGTTCTTCGCGAACTGGCAAGCGCAACTGCAGTACTTCGCCACCCTCTGCGCGCAGAACGATGTGGAGTATCTCGCGCTGACGTGCGAGCAGCCCGCCCAGACCGATGCCTCGACCTACGACCGGTGGGTGCCGCTCGTCCAGAAGCTGCGTGACACGGAACCAGGGGTCAAGCTCACCGCCGCATTCACGACGCTCGAGCTCTTCCTGCTCTACACGTACTGGATTCCGCAGTCGACACCGCACATGGCCCGGTTGCTCGACGTTTTCGGCATCAACTCGTGGATCCGGCTGACCGACAAGGTCTATACGCCCGACGCTCCCAACATCACGGTCGACGAACTCGTCGGCGGCTGGCGGGGCGGCGGCGGCCGGACCGATGACCACCTCGGCAAGCTCGAAGCCGTGTGCGACGGGCTGCGCATCCCGTTCCTCATCACCGAGGTCGGAGTTCAGCCGCGCGTCGACGGCCTCGCGAAGCAGGACAACAGCTCCCCGGCCACGGGGGCCGAGGACTTCGACGTCCAGGCGCTGCTGTACCAGTCCGTCCTGCAGGCTCCCTTGCAGTCCCGCTGGTGCACCGGGGCCTCCATCTGGCACATGCGCGCGCCCTTCGCGTTCGGACCCCTCAGCGGGAAACGCCTGTTCCCCGGCGAGAGCGTCCTGAAGACGGCGCTCGCGGACACCCCCGCGCTGGCCCTGAAGAGCTTCTGAGCCGCCGGAAGCGCCTCAGCCCTGCGGCGTGGCGAAGGGTGCTCGCTCGGGAGCCGTGACCGCCTCGGGGTGCACCGCGCGGTAGGCGGCCAGGTCGCGGACGTTCTTCTGCACCGCGACGACGGCGAAGAGGCTCATGGCGAACCCGATGCCGTAGAAGCCCTTCTCCGAGAGCAGGAGTTCGGCGTTCCACAGCCCCACGGCCATGAGGGTGAGCGCGGCGAGGAGCATTCCCCACGCCACCCCGAGGTAGGCGGCCGTGACGGGCACGTCCTCGGCGCGATCGCGTACCGCCTTCTGCACCGAGATCGCCGCGAAGAGTCCGAGCAGGAACACCGCGAGGTAGAAGCCCTTCTCGGCGAGCGTCATCTGCGCGTTGTACAGCCCCACGAAGTACACCGAGGCTCCGAGCCCCAGCGCCACCCAGGACGCTCCGACGAATGCTCCGGTCGGTCGACCGAGAGCCTGCTGCTTGTGCTGGTCCGACATGACGTGTCCTCTCCTTCGAGTGCCCCACGCCGCGACTGACGCGGGAAGGGAACTGTAACGACGGACACATTCCCGAAGCGCCATGCACCCCGAAGAATCATGCTTCCCCGAGTACAAAGTCACCCGGAGCTGACGAAGTGACTCAGCGACCCGCGCGATCGCCCGCGGCGCGCGCGGGCGGCGAAGCCACGTCCAACCGGTCGAGGCCCCGCAGCGACGTCCAGATGAGTTCTTCGCCCTTCGCGGCGTGCTGAGACGCGCGCACCGCCCGCTCGTCGGCCCAGGAGTTCAGGACGTGCCCGCTGTGTCCGCGGACGTGTTCGAGCACCACGTCGGGAAGCCCCGCCGCCCGACGCGCATCGCGCGCGGCGATCAGCGCCTCGAGAATGCCGCGGTTGGCGACAGGCTTCTTGGCGCTCGTGACCCAGCCGCGGCGGCGGTGACCGTCCATCCACGACGAGTACGTGTCGATCGCATACTTGGAATCGGCCTGCACGACCAGCTCTCGCACGTCGGTGTGGTCGGTGATGGCGTGCAGGAGTCCGAGGAGTTCGCCGATGTTGTTGGTGCCCTCGGGGATCGAGCCGGCCGCCCAGTGGCCGTCCTCGCCGACCCACGCCCACCCGGCGGGGCCGGGGTTGCCCTTGCAGGCGCCGTCGGTGGCGACGACGTAACGATCGACGGATGCGGAGGCAGGCGTGCTCATCCCTCCAGTCTCGCTGCTTTCCGGTGCCCGCCGTGCACGCGGCACGGCGGGCACCGTCCGGGGTCAGCTCTTGCCGCTGTCGGCCTTCTTCGAGCCGGCCTCGAGCACGTCGCCGGCGGGGAGCTCCTGGTGACCGCCGAACTGCAGGCGCATCGCCGACAACACCTGGTTGGCGAAGTGGTCCTCGCCGCGCGAGGCGAAGCGCTCGAACAGCGACGCGGCGAGCACCGGCACCGGAACGCCCGTGTCGACCGCCGCCTTGACCGTCCAGCGGCCCTCACCCGAGTCCGAGACGCGCCCGGCGAGGCCATCGAGCGTGGGGTTCTGCTCGAGGGCCGCGGCGGTGAGATCGAGCAGCCACGACGAGATGACCGATCCGCGACGCCACAGTTCGGTCACCCGGGCCGTGTCGATGTCGAACTGGTAGAACTCCGGCTCTTCCAGCGGCGCGACCTCGGCGGAGTGCTCACCCTGGTGCAGCCCCGCGTCGGCGTTGTTGAGGACGTTGAGCCCTTCGGCGAGCGCGGCCATGATGCCGTACTCGATGCCGTTGTGGACCATCTTCACGAAGTGGCCGGCGCCCGAGGGACCGCAGTGCAGGTAGCCGCGCTCCTCGGTCGAATAGTCGCCGGTGCGACCCGGCGTCCGCTCGACCTCGCCGGGTCCCGGCGCGATCGTGCGGAGCACGGGCTCGAGGTGCGCGACGGCTTCATCGTGTCCGCCGACCATGAGGCAGTACCCGCGCTCGAGGCCGAAGACGCCGCCGCTCGTCCCCACGTCGACGTAATGGATGCCGGAATCGTTCAGCTTCGCGGCCCGACGCACGTCGTCACGGTAGTTCGAGTTGCCGCCGTCGATGATGATGTCGCCCGGCTCGAAGACCTCGGCGACCTGGTCGACGACGCTGCCGGTGAGCCCTGCGGGGATCATCAGCCACACGGCGCGGGGCTTGGTGAGCTTGGAGGCGAGGTCGGCGATGCTGGTCGCTCCGGTCGCCCCTTCCGCGACGAGGGAGGCCACGGCATCCTGATTCACGTCGAAGACGACGCAGTCGTGACCGTCCTTCATGAGCCTGCGGACGATGTTGGCGCCCATTCGTCCGAGACCGACCATGGCGAGTTGCATTGGATCCCCGTTCATCGTGGATTGTTCATCGTGCGCGGGGCCGTAGGACGGTCCCACCCGCGAGTCTAGGAGCGCGAAGCCGCGGCGCGCTCCGCCTTGCGAGCCGACGCGGAGGCGGTGCTCACCTCAGGATGCCGAGGGAGCGGGCCGTCGAGACGGCCGCCGTCCGCGAGGTGACGCCGAGCTTCGAGAACACGTGCGCGAGATGCGACTTCACGGTGGCGTCCGTGATGTGCAGGCGCGCGGCGACATCGGCGTTCGAGGCGCCGCGCGCCACGAGCCGCAGCACCTCGATCTCGCGGGCGGACAGGCTGATGCGGGGCTCGCGGAGACGGGCCAGGAGCCGTCCCGCGATGGCGGGGGCGAGCGCACTGTGACCGGCCGCGGCCGCACGCACGCCCGCGAGGAGCTCGTGCGGCGGCGCGTCCTTGAGCAGATATCCGCTCGCGCCGGCCTCGACGGCACCCAGGATGTCGCCGTCGGTGTCGTAGTTGGTGAGGATCAGTACGTACGGCGGCGCGGCGAGCGCGCGGACGCGTCGCGTCGCCAGAGCGCCCGCGGCGCGGTCGCCGAACTGCAGGTCCATCAACACGAGCTCGGGCGAGAGAGCCGCGGCGAGGTCGACGGCTTCGTCGGGGGTGGCGGCCTCCCCCACCACGTCGATGTCGGTCTCGGCATCCAGGAGCGCACGGACTCCCGCCCGCACGACGGGGTGGTCGTCGGCGATCACGACGCGGATCACCGCGAACCCCCGATCGGGAGCGTCACCGCGACAGTGGTGCCTGCCCCGGGCGCGCTCGTCACCTCGATCGCCCCGTCGAGCTGGTCGACGCGCTCGCGCATCGCGCGCAGACCGAAGGAGTCGGTGCCGCCGCCCCGCGCGTCGGGCGCGTCGGGATCGAATCCACGGCCGTCGTCGGCGACGGTGAGGCGTACCGCGTGCCCCGCCGCGGTGAGCACGACGCGCACGCGCGTCGCGGCGGCGTGCTGCGCGACGTTGGCGAGAGCGCCCTGCGCGATGCGGAGGAGAGCGGTCTGCGCGTCCATCGGCAGCTCCACCTCGCGCGGGACATCGACCTCGACGTCGACCCCCGCGTGCTCGCCCCAGCTGCGGGCGAGGCGCTCCAGCGCCGGTCCCAGGCCCTGGGTCAGGCTGGGCGGCGCGAGCTCGCGGATGAACCGCCGGGTCTCGGCGAGGCCGTCGGCGGCGGTCTGGCGGGCGAGCCGGATGTGCGCGATGCCCGGGCCGGTGGCATCCGCCCGCTCGGCGGCGTACAGCAGCATCTGAATGCTCGACAACCCCTGCGCGACGGTGTCGTGGATCTCGCGCGCAAGACGCCCGCGCTCGGCGAGGGTGCCCTGTTCGCGCTCGGCCGCGGCCAGGCGGTCGCGCGTCGCGAGCAGCTCGGCCATCAGCTCCTCCCGCTCCGCGGCGCGACGCTCGAGGGCCGCGTATCCGAGGCCGATCAGCAGGGCCACACCGGCACCCACGACGGGGCCCACGACCCCGCCCACGGTGAGTCCCCCGTGCACGGCGAACGCGGCGATGGTGAGAGCGGTGGTCGCCACCACGGCGAGAGGCCCGGCGACCCTCGGCAGCACGTGCAGGTAGAGGAAGAAGAGCGGAAAGACGAGGTACGCCGCCTCGGGCACCACCCATACCAGCGCGGCCCACACCGCCGTCAGGGCGATCACCCAGACGATGCCCGCCCCCGAGCGCCCGCGGCGGGCGATCCACGCCCCCGCCCCGTAGACCAGTCCGAGCGCGACGGTGAGGGCGATCGGGACCGCTCCGGCACCCGTCACGAGCACGCGGACGACGACGAGTGCGAGCAGGCCGACGAAGAGGGCGTGCAGCCCGATGCGCAGCCCCGCGAACACCGGGGCGAGGGGGCGATGAGACATGTCGCGATCCAGGCTACGGATGCCGAGCCCCCGACGGATCATCCGAAAGGTGGAAGGGAGGTTCGCCCGGGACGGCGATGACCCGGCGGCATCCGGTGACGAGGGTGGAAGGACGCCGGCGAGACCCGTCGGCCGGAAGGAGGCGACGTGTACGTCGCATGGCGCGATCTGCGGTTCGCCCGCGGGCGATTCGCCCTCATCGGGGCGGTCGTCGCCCTCATCACGCTGCTCGTCGGGTTCCTCTCGGGCCTCACCGGAGGCCTCGCCGCGCAGAACGTCTCGGCGGTGCTCGCCCTCCCCGCCGATCGGCTCGTGCTGCAGCCGGTGGGCCAGGCGGCGGCGACGTTCGCCGACTCCGCGATCGATGAGGCCACCGTCGACGCGTGGCGCACGGCCCCGGGCGTCGAGGCGGTCACCTCCGTCGGCATCACGCAGACGCGGGCCGAGGGACCCGGAGCCTCGACCGCGGTGGCCCTCTTCGGCCTCGATGCCGGCACGAGCTTCCCCGCACCGCGGCGCGACGACGAGATCAACCTCTCCCTGGGAGCGGCGAAAGACCTCGGGGCAGCGGTCGGGGACGTGGTCACGATCGCGGGCTCCTCGTACCAGGTCGCCGCGATCGGAGGCGACGACTGGTACAGCCACACCCCCGTGGTGACGCTCACCGCGACCGCGTGGGCCGCCCTCGACGAGCGTCTGGGCGGGACGGGACAACCGACCGTGCTCGCGGTCTCCGGCTCCCCCGCGTGGGACACCGTGGCCGCCGACACCGGCACCACGGCATCCCCTCCCCTGTCGAGTCTCACGGCGCTGCCGACGTTCCGTTCCGAGATCGGTTCGCTCGCGCTCATGATCGCGATGCTCTTCGGCGTCTCCGCCCTCGTGGTCGGCGCGTTCTTCACGGTCTGGACCATGCAGCGCTCCGCCGACATCGCGGTGCTGAAGGCGCTCGGGGCGAGCACTCCCGCTCTCGTCCGCGACGCCCTCGGCCAGGCGCTGGTCGTCCTCGCCGTCGGGGTGGGGGTCGGCATCGGCCTCACCGCGCTGCTCGGTGCCCTCGCCGGCGGAGCGCTGCCCTTCCTTCTGAGCCCGTTGACGACCCTCGCCCCCGCGGCGGCCATGGTCGCGCTGGGTCTCCTCGGCGCGGCCGTCTCGCTGCGCACCGTCACCTCGTCCGACCCCCTCACCGCCCTCGGGAGCACCCGATGATCCTTCTCGACGACGTCACCCTCACCTACCCCGACGGAGACGCCCGCGTCACCGCCGTCGACCACGTCACCCTCGAGGGCCGCCCGGGCGTGGTCACGGGCATCACCGGCCCCTCGGGTTCGGGCAAGTCGAGCCTGCTCGCCCTCGCCGCGACCCTCGTCCGCCCGGACTCCGGTCGCGTGATCGTCGACGGGGTGGATGCCACCGGCCTCGATGCCGCGGGACGCACGGCGCTGCGGCGCGAGCGGATAGGCATCGTGTTCCAACAGCCGCAGCTGCTTCCCTCGCTCACCGCCCGCGAGCAGCTGCGCGTGATGGCCGAACTCGGTGGGCGGGGGCGCCGCGAGCGCCGCGCCGCCGTGCGGAGTCGGGTCGACGACCTGCTGGATGCCGTCGGCTTGGGCTCCTTCGCCGACCGCCGTCCCGCGCACCTGTCGGGGGGTCAGCGCCAACGGGTGGCGATCGCTCGCGCGCTCGTGCACGAGCCCCGCGTCCTGCTGGTCGACGAGCCGACGAGCGCCCTGGACAGCGCCCGGGGGGCGGAGATCATGGCGCTGCTCTCGCGCCTCACGCGCGAAAGGGAGACGGCGACCCTGCTCGTCACGCACGACCTCGTGCACCGCGACGCGCTCGATGAGACGGTCGAGGTCGTTGACGGACGCGCGGCGCTCGTCACCACCCGTACGCGTTGAACCATGCGCGACGGCGGTCGGCCTCGGCGCGGGACTCGTCTCCCCGCCACGAGTCGTGGGGCTCGATCAGGCCGTCGCCGTCGCGGTCGACGAACGCCCAGCAGACCGGGCAGACGGCACGGCCGCCGGGGAAGCCGTCCTCCAGTGTCGCTGCCGGTTCAGCGGGAATACCCGCGCCGGGACATTCGGGCGGGTCGGCCTGCAGGTCACTCCACAGCAGGCGCCCGCCGGTGCGGTGGTGAAGGCCACGGTGGCGGTCCTCACGGGTGCAGATCTCCCCGTTCCGTCGGCTGAGGCACAGTCTCCGGGCGGCGCCCGGGAGCGCTGCCAGCGTTCGCGTCATCCTTCGATTCTCGCCGCTGCGAGCGCAGCGGGGGCAGGTGCGGGATGCGCACGGGGCGATGGGGGCCGGTGGGGAAGGGGTCGGCGGTCATCGCTGACCACCACCGGTGCGACGAGAGAACATGTCGACCTCCTGATGTCTCGACCATCCGTCCGCAACCCGAAAATTCCGAGGGGGTTGACAGGCCCGAAGTCGGTGCTAGGCATACCCCACGGGGGTATCATCGAGGCATGCACGGATACGTGGGCCACAAAGACGACCTGCTCAAACGTCTGCGTCGCGCGGAGGGCCAGGTCCGCGGCATCGCGCGGATGGTCGACGACGATCAGTACTGCATCGACATCCTCACGCAGGTGTCCGCCGTGACGAAGGCGCTCGAGAACGTCGCCCTCTCTCTCCTCGACGACCATCTGTCGCACTGTGTGGCCGAGGCCGCGGCGCAGGGCGGCCCGGTCGCCGAAGAGAAGCTCAAGGAAGCCAACCAGGCGATCGCTCGCCTGGTCCGTTCGTAAGGAGACACGCATGACCGAACAGCGCATCGAGCTCGGCCTCACCGCCGCACCGACGGGTGGCGGCTGCGCCGACGGATCCTGCGGGTGCGGGTCTGCGGCATCCGGAATTCCCGCCGTCACGGCGGACACGACCACGTCGGAGACGACGACGCTGCGCGTCGAAGGCATGACCTGCGCCCACTGCGTGCGCGCGGTGACCGAGGAGCTGAACGCCCTCGAGGGCGTCACCGTGGCCGAGGTCGACCTTCGTGTCGGCGACGCCTCGCTCGTGAGCTTCACCGCATCGCGACCCGTCGACGACGTTGAGCTCGCCGCGGCGATCGACGAGGCCGGCTACACGCTCGTGCGCTGAGCGCTCACGCGGAGCGGCGCAGGACCGCCTCCACGGCGGCGTGGAACGTGAGCAGCTGGGCGACCTCGACCGCGCGGTCGTAGCGCGAGCCGCCGAGCGCGACGAAGACGGAGCCGACGACCTCGACGTATCCGACGATGTAGCCGTCGCGCGCGACCTCGTAGAGGTCGAGGTCGATGCGCGTCCACGGGATCTCGATCGCGGCCACGGGGGCCGACTTCGCGGCCGCCTTCGCGGCGACGACGTGACCCGGGCGGCTGAGGGGTGCTTCCATGACCATGTGAGACTCCTTGGGTCGTCCGGGTGTGTTCTCACCCTGCGCCCCGAGCTTCTGATCCGCGCCGGCCTTGACGAAACTCCTACGCGCAGCTAACTCCTCTCACAGCGCAGCCCGCGCCGGTCGACCCCGGCGCGGACGCTCGTCCGAGATCGACAGCCCGGTCGACCCGGCCGCCAGTTCCTCCACCTCGTCGAGCCAGCGCAGTTCGGCCTCGAGACGCGCGCGCCGGGCCGCGGCGACGATGGCCGCACCGGTGGCATCCGTTCTTTCACTCGGGCTCCCCGCCCCCGCGAGGGCCGCTCGCACGCCGGAGCGCTGCGCCGACAGGATGCCGGCGACGTCGGCGCCCGGGAGGGTGACCGCGAGCGCGATGCGCAGGGCGACCTCGTCGCGGCCGTCCGCCACGGACGCCGCACTCAGCCACGCGTGCGCTTCCGCGCGCCCCGCCGGCGTGACACTCCACAGCACCCGACCGTCGTCGTCCACACCGTCGTTGACGACGAACCCGTCGCGCTCGAGCCGCTCGAGCGTTGTGTACACCTGCCCGACGTTGACGGAGGCACCCGTGCGACGGATGTACTCGGCCCGCAGCTGAGAGCCGTAACAGGCGCCGTGATCGAGGATCGCGAGCAGGCTCTGACGCACCGACATGGACTCTCCGAACACGCACGAGAAATGACTTTCCGAGTATATGGTTCGACGCCGAATCAACGCGGAATGACGCCATGCGGCGCGGCGTAGCATGTGGTCTGACCACATAGCACAGCTTGATCGGAGGCTCCTCGTGGAGTGGCTCGACCCCCTTGCTCTCGCCCGCTGGCAGTTCGGGTTGACGACCCTTTACCACTTCCTCTTCGTGCCTCTGACGCTCGGAATGTCGCTCGTCGTGGCGATCTTCCAGACCGTCTGGTACCGCACCGGGGACGTGAAGTGGCTGCACCTCACGCGGTTCTTCGGGAAGATCTTCCTCATCAACTTCGCGATGGGCGTCGTCACCGGCATCGTGCAGGAGTTCCAGTTCGGCATGAACTGGTCGGCCTACTCCCGCTTCGTCGGCGACGTGTTCGGCGCCCCGCTCGCCTTCGAGGGGCTCCTGGCCTTCTTCCTCGAGGCCACCTTCATCGGCCTGTGGATCTTCGGCTGGGACAAGCTCCCCCGCCTCGCCCACCTCGCGAGTATCTGGATGGCCACCCTCGGCGCGACGTTCTCGGCGTACTTCATCATCGCCGCCAACGCCTTCATGCAGAATCCGGTCGGCTACCAGATGGCCGCCGACGGCCACCGCGCCGAGCTCGTCGATTTCTGGGCCATGCTGACCAACCCCGTGGCGCTCGCGGCGTTCCCGCACACGATCTTCTCGGGCTGGATGTTCGCGGCCATGATCGTCGCCTCGATCTCCGCGTGGCACCTCGCCCGCGGTCGCAACGTCGAGATGATGCGCACGACCCTCCGCTTCGGCCTGTGGTCCGCGATCGTGTCCTTCGTCCTCGTCGCGATCGTCGGTGACCAGCTGAGCCTGGTGATGGTGGCGACCCAGCCGATGAAGATGGCGGCGGCGGAGGCGACCTTCAACACCGTCTGCGGACAGGATGCCTCGTTCTCGATCTTTACGCTCGGCACCCCCGACGGCACGAGCGAACTGTTCTCGATCCGCGTGCCGTTCCTGCTCAGCATCCTGTCGACGCACTCGCTCGACGGCTGCGTCGAGGGCATCAACGACTTGAACACGATGTACAGCCAGCAGATGTTCCCGCAGTTCGCCGACCAGGTGGACGGGAACTTCGCGCCCGTGCTGTGGGTCACCTACTGGGCCTTCCGCTGGATGATCGCCCTCGGCGGTCTCACGGCCCTGATCAGCGCGGTGGGCCTCTGGGTCACGCGCAAGAAGGCCACCCGCCCGGTGAAGCAGTGGATGTGGCGCGTGGCGATCTGGGCCGCTCCCCTCCCGATGCTCGCGAGCCTCGTCGGTTGGCTCTTCACCGAGATGGGCCGCCAGCCGTGGATCGTCTTCGGGCTGATGCTCACCCAAGACGGCGTCTCCCCCAGCGTCCCGGGCTGGAGCGTGCTCGTCTCGCTCATCGCCTTCACGCTCACCTACGCGAGCCTCGCGGTGGTGGAGTTCGGACTCATCAAGAAGTACGCGCAGAAGGGACCGGACCCGCTGCCGGATCCGAACGCACCGCGAGAGCCCGACACCGTCGAGAACACCCCGACCACCGTCTACTGAATCGACCCAAGGAGAACATCATGGATCTCGCCTCCCTCTGGTTCTGGATCGTCGGATTCCTCTTCATCGGCTACTTCGTGCTCGACGGGTTCGACTTCGGCGTCGGGATGTCTCTGCCGTTCCTCGGCAAGGACGACATCGCGCGCCGGCAGATCATCAACACCATCGGCCCCGTGTGGGACCTCAACGAGACGTGGGTCATCGTCGCGGGAGCGGCTCTGTTCGCCTCGTTCCCCGAGTGGTACGCCACGCTCTTCAGCGGGTTCTACCTGCCGCTGCTGCTGATCCTGCTGGCCCTCATCGCCCGAGGGGTGTCGTTCGAGTACCGCCACCAGCGCGACTCGCTGAAGTGGAAGCGCGGCTTCGACCGCATGATCGTCATCGGCTCCGCCGTCCCCGCCTTCCTCTGGGGCGTGGCATTCGCCAACATCGTGCAGGGCGTGCCCCTGGATGCCGACCACGAGTACGTCGGCACCCTGTTCACGCTGCTCAACCCGTACGGCATCCTGGGTGGGCTGGTGACCCTGCTGCTGTTCTTCACCCACGGCGTGTACTTCGTGGCGCTGAAGACGGACGGGCAGGTGCGGACGGACGCACGGAAGCTCGCCAAGACCTCGGGCCTGGCCACGATCGTCGCCGCCGCGCTGTTCCTGGTCTGGACGATCATCCAGGCGGCGAACAACCAGGCACCGCTCCTGATGGGGGTCGTGGCCTTCTCGGGGATCGCGGCGCTGGCCCTGATCGGCTCGTGGGTGGCGAACCTCCGCGACCGCGAGGGCACCGCCTTCACGCTCGGCGCGATCACGATCGTCACGGCGGTGGCGGCTCTGTTCTTCGCCCTCTTCCCGAACGTCATGCCGTCCACCCTCGAGGCGGGATCGGGCCTGACGATCGAGAACGCCTCCAGCACCGACTACACGCTGACGATCATGAGTTGGGCGGCCCTGATCTTCCTCCCGCTCGTGCTGGCGTACCAGGGCTGGACGTACTGGGTGTTCCGCAAGCGCGTCACGCGCGCCCGCATCGAGAAGGCCGCGCTCGTCGTGCACTGACGCCGGTCGCCTCGCTCCCCCCGGGGGGCGGGGCGACCCGTCTGAAAGGATCGTTGTCGTGAGTGACGTGGGAGCCGAGAAGATGCGTCCCGTGGACCCGCGGCTCGTCCGCTACGCCACGGCCGCGCGCGGGTTCCTCGTCGTCACCTCCGCGATCGTGCTGGCGCAGACCGGCGTGATCGTCGGTTTCGCGTGGGCACTGACCTCGGCGCTCGTCGGCGCGATCGGCGGGCGGCCGCCGGCGGAACTGTGGCCGTACGTCGGGGTCGCGGCATCCCTCGTTCTTCTGCGCGGGCTGCTGATCGTCGCCTCGGAGCGCGTGTCGGCGCGGGGGGCTGCCGTCGCCTCGCTGCAACTGCGCGAGAAGCTCGTCGCCGCGGTGGCGCGGCTCGGACCCCGCTGGCTCGCCGGTCGCAACACCGCGACCCTCGCGACGACCGCGGGACACGGCCTCGAGGCGCTCGACGCCTACTTCGGGCGCTACCTGCCCCAGCTCGTCGCGACCGCGATCACGATGCCGATCCTCATCGGGGCGATCGCCCTCGCCGATCCGCTCTCGGGCCTGATCGTGGTGCTGACGATCCCGCTCATCCCGATCTTCATGGTGCTGATCGGGCTCGCCACCCGGTCCGTGCAGCAGAAGCAGTACCGCACGCTGGGGCGGCTCGCCGCACGCTTCGCCGACACCGTCGAGGGCCTCGGCACGCTCAAGGCGTTCGGACGCCAGCACCGCGCGGCCGACACGATCGAGACCGTCACGCGCGACTACAAGCGCGAGACGATGACGGTGCTGCGCGTGTCGTTCCTGTCTGGTTTCGCGCTGGAGTTCCTGGCATCCATCTCCGTCGCGATCATCGCCGTCACGATCGGGTTCCGCCTGCTCGCCGGGGACCTGTCGCTGCTCGTGGGGCTCTTCGTGCTGCTGCTCGCCCCCGAGGCGTACCTTCCGCTGCGCCAGGTCGGCGTGCAGTTCCACGCGGCGTCGGAGGGGGTGGCGGCGACGGGCGAGATCTTCGACGCGCTCGATGCGGCGCGGAAGACGCCGGTCCCGGATGCCGAGACCCCGGTGGCCGGATCGACGGTGGCGCTGCACGGGGTGCGCGTGGATCGCGAAGAGCACCGGATGCCACGGGTGTCGCTCTCGGTCGGGCCCGGCGAGGTGGTGCTTGTGACCGGCCCCAGCGGCGTCGGCAAGTCGTCTCTGATCGCGGCGCTGCTCGGGTACGCGAAGCACGACGGGGAGGTGCGGGTGGACGGGGTCGCCGTGCCTCACGCGCGCGCCGCCGTCGCCTGGGCCGGACAGCGACCCGGACTCGTCTCGGGGACCGTGCACGACAACGTCTCGCTGGGGTCGGCCGCGGATCCGGCCGCGATCGCCGCCGCCCTCGCCGACGCGGGCGCGGCCGACATCCACCCCGCCACCCCGCTCGGTGCGGGCGGGTCGGGCCTCTCGGGAGGCCAGGCGCAGCGCGTGGCGGTGGCGCGGGCGCTGTACCGGGCGCGGGTCGCGGGAGCCCCGGTGCTCGTGCTCGACGAGCCCTCGAGTGCCCTGGATGCCACGACCGAAGCGCACCTGTGGGCGACGCTGCGCCGCGAGGCCGACGCCGGTCGCGGCGTGCTGCTGGTGTCGCACCGTCCGTCCGCGCGCGCGATCGCGGATCGCGTGGTGGTGCTGCGGCCCGAGCCCGCGCGCGAGGTCCCTGAGCCTGTCGAAGGGACCGGAGGCTTCGACACGCTCAGCCACCTCGGCCCCGGACACGAAGAGGGGCGCTCGTGAACGCCCGGGTGCGCGGCATCCTGCGCTCGGCGATGCCCTCGCGTCGGAGGTTCGCCCCCGCGGTGCTGTCGGGCTTCGGCACCGCGCTCAGCGCCGTCGCCCTGCTCGCGGCAAGCGCGTGGCTCATCGCGCGGGCGGCCGAGCAGCCGCTCGTGATGTACCTGTCGGCCGCCGTCGTCGGGGTGCGCGCATTCGCGCTGTCGCGCGGGGTCTCCCGCTATCTCGAGCGGCTGACCAGCCACGACGCCGCCCTGCACCAGCTGGCCGGGGTACGCGCGGATCTCGTCCGCGAACTCGTCCCCCTCGCCCCCGACGGGCTCGGACGCGCGGAACGCGGCGGCCTGCTGTCGAGCGTGGTCGACGACGTCGAGGAGCTGCAGAACCTTCCGTTGCGAGTCGTTCTGCCGCTGTCCGCCGCCGCCTTGACCTCGATCGCCGCGGTCGCTTTCACGGCGTTCATTTCGTGGCCGGCCGCCCTCGTGCTTCTCGGGTGCCTGGCCGTGGCGTTCGCCGTGGCCGTCGCGGTCGGGTGGGCCGCGGGCGCGCGCGCCGAGCGCTCGGTCGCGCCCCTTCGCGCCGCGGTCGCGGACGCGGTGCACGACCTCCTGACGAACCTCGACGTGCTGACCGCCTATGGGGCTCTGGATGCCGCGCGCGAGCGCGTCCGCTCCGCCGATGCCGCCCTGCGCCGGTCGGTGGTCCGCCGCGGTGTGGCCCAGGGCCTCACCTCCGGCACGGTCTCGGTCCTCGCGGGTGCCGCCTCCCTCCTCGCCCTGGCCGTCGCAGCCCCGGGCGTCACCGGCGGAACCCTCTCGGGACCGGGGCTGGCGGTCGTCGTGCTGCTGCCCATGGCGGTGTTCGAGGTGTTCGGGCCGGTTCCTCTCGCCCTGGCATCCTGGCGACAGGTCCGCGCCGCCGCCGAGCGGATCGCCGACGCGGTGCCGGAGAGCATCCCCGACGGCCTGCCGCAGACGGACCCCGCGTCCACGGGTGTCGGCCCCTCGCTCGGTGACGGCCTGGTGTTGCGCGGTGTGGCCGCGCACTGGCCCGCCCGCAGCGACACCGACGGCGACGCCGGGCGTCTCGACGACGTCGATCTGCGCGTCGCCCCGGGCGAGCGGGTGCTCGTCACCGGGCCGAGCGGCGCGGGCAAGACGACGCTCGCGCACGTGCTCGTGCGCTTCCTCGACTACGCGGGGTCGTACACGGTCGGCGGTGCCGAAGTGCGGGATCTGTCGGGCGACGACCTCCGCCGGACGGTCGGGCTCATCGAGCAGGCGCCGTTCCTCTTCGACGAGTCGGTGCGGCAGAACCTGCTCTTCGCCCGCGACTCCGCCACCGACGCCGACCTGTGGGCCGTGCTCGCGCGGGTCGGGCTCGACGGGTGGGTCCGCGAGCGCGGCGGCCTCGACGCCCGCGTCGGCGACCGGGGCGTCCTCGTCTCGGGCGGCCAGGCGCAGCGTCTCGCCCTCGCCCGGGCGCTCCTGCGCGGATTCCCGGTGCTCGTGCTCGACGAGCCGACCGCGGGCGTGGACCCGGCGGCATCCGAGGCCCTCCTGCGAGATCTGCTGGGTGCGGTCGATCGCGACCGAGCCGTCTTACTCGTGTCGCACGTCGAGGTTCCGGCGGGGCTGGTGGACCGCGAGGTGCGGATGGAGGACGGGCGGATCGTCTCGTCGTCGCGGTCCTGACAACGCTCGTCACGGCGCGCTCAAAGGGTCCGTCCCTACCGTGAGCGCGTGCGCGACGGATGGCAGGCCCGCCTCGGACGAGGTGCCCTCGCCCTGATCGCCGTCGCGATCGTGGTCGCGGTGATCCTCGCGATCCTCCCCGAGCCGGCCGCGGTCATGCTGGGCATCGCGCTGGCGGCCTCGCTCAGCAGAAGCCAGTTCGAGCGAGACGCGCGCGGACGGCTCGAGGCGCTCCTGCTGCTGCCGGTGATCGGACTCGTGGGTGTGGTCCTCGGCGCACTCCTGCGCGCGAGCCCCGGGGTCGGCGCGGTCGTCTACGTCGTGGTTCTCGTGGCCGCGGTCGCGGTCAGGGGGCGAAGCGCAACGTGGCGACGGATCGGTTCGCTCGTGGCGACCCCGTTCCTCGCGGTGCTGTTCCTGCCCGCGGGGGCTGGGGCCGACAGGGGACCCGTCGTCGCCGTGCTGGCACCGATCGGGATCGCCGTCCTGGCGTGGACGGTCGTCACGGTGGTGCAGGCCTGCGCGCGGGCCTGGAGGCTCCTACCCGTCACGATTCCCGACGCCCCGGGACCGCAGAGCCGCCTCCGTCCCTCCGCCTCCGCGCGGTCCGCCCTGCAGCTCGGCGTCGCCCTCACCGCAGCCTTCGTCATCGGCGGCGCGGTGTTCGGCGAGCACTGGCCCTGGGTCGTACTCAGCACGGTCATCGTCGCCTACCTTCCCCGGGGCCGGGCGGATGCCATCCGCACGGGCGCGCACCGCCTGGTCGGCGCCGCGGTGGGGTCGCTGGTGGCCCTCCTTCCCGCGGGGATCCTGCCGACCGACGGGGGCCTGCTCGTGGCTCTGGCACTCGCCGCGATCGGGATCGGCATCCTGTTCCGTGACCTCGGTTACGCGGCGTGGGCCTTCGGCGTGACGGTCGCGTTGACGCTGCTCGAACGCCTCACGGGACAGCCCAGCCCGCTCATCGGGCAGCGCCTGATCGAGATCGTCGTGGGCGTCGCGATCGGGATGCTCGCGGTCGCGCTGGTGTATCCGGTGCGGACCACCGACGTCGTACGGTCGCGCCTGGGCGGAGTGCTCGCCGCTGTGGCGGACCGCCTGGCCGCCGCGGAGCCGACCGAGGCGCACGCCGTCGAGACGCGGCTGCGGAGCGCGCTGCGCGAGCTCGACCGGTCGGTCGCCGCGCTGACCGACGCCGGGCGCGTGCTCGCCCTGGTGCGTCGTCCTCCCCCGCGCGCGGCAATCTGGGCGAGCGATGCGCACCTGCTCGCGGCGCGAGCCGTCATCGCCCCGACGCCCGGCCCGGGTGCTCTGCGTCGGGCGGTCGGCGAGGCTCGCCGCGCGCTGCGATCGCCCGACGACCTGGGGCCTGCGCTCCGACGAGCGGTCGAGTCGGGCTGAGGGCGCGGGCCGGCACGGCGGTGGGGCGGCGGGGCGGCACCCCCGGCGTATGCGCCAGACTCCGCAGCGGCACCCCGACGTATGCGCCAAGCGCGGATTCAGGATGCCGCGACGAACCGCACCCGCTCCGGGTCGACGCGCACGAGCACCACGTCCCCCACGCGGATCGCCGTCGCCTCGCTCGGTGACACTTCCGCCGCGCCCCGGTCCGTCACGATCCGGACGCCGGTCGGCGTCGGTTCGAGACCCCGCACGCTCGCCGGGCATCCCTCCCCCAGGCGCACGTCGGCCGCGCGGAACACGGCGGCCAGCGGAACCCCGTCCGTGGCGGCGAGCGCGAGGGAGGCGGCATCCGTCGATTCCAGGCGCATGCCTGCGCTCTCCCAGCCGCCGCGACGGGCGACGCCCTCGACGCGTTCGAGACCCGCGATGGCCGCGGCGACGGCGGTCGCCGGTGCGGCCAGCACCTCGCGCACCGGCCCCTCCTGCGTCACGCGTCCGCGCTCCACGATGACGAGGCGGTCCGCGAGGACGGCGGCGTCGACCGCGTCATGCGTGACCGCGATCGTCGTGACGCCGGTGAGACGCTCGCGCAGCATCGCGCGGATCTCCGACGCCGTCACGGCATCCAGGGCCACCAGCGGCTCGTCGAGCAACACGACCCGAGGCGCCGCGGCGAGCGCGCGGGCCACCGCGACGCGCTGCTGCTCGCCGCCGGAAAGCTGCGCGGGCCGGCGGTCCCCGGCGGCGGGCAGTCCCACTCGGGCCAACCACTCATCCGCGGACGACCGAGCGAGGGATGCCGCGACCCCGGCCGCGCGGGGACCGAAAGCGACGTTCTCGCGCGCGGTGAGGTGCGGGAACAGGCGCGCGTCCTGTCCGAGCAGGACGATCCCGCGCTTCATCGGGGCGGTGCGCACGCGCGGAGCGCGGTCGAGGACGCGTCCGTCGAGCACGATCTCTCCCCCGTCGAGCGGGGTGAGTCCGGCGAGCGCGCCGAGCAGCGTCGATTTGCCGGCTCCGCTGCGGCCCATCACCGCGACGGTTTCGCCCGGGGCGACCTCGAGGGCGATGTCGACGGCGAAGTCGCGCCGACGCACGACGATGCGGGCGCGGAGGGCAGCGGCATCCGGGATCGCGGGGGCGTCCGGGACGGCGGACGGCTCGCCCGGGGCGCTCATCGACCCACCCCCGGACGCCACCCGCGCACGAGCAAGAGCACCGCGACCGCCGTGACGAGCAGCAGCAGGGAGAGCGCCACCGCCGTCCCCTGCGAGACGCCGGCGCCGTTGAACGCCGTGTAGATCGCGAGCGGCATGGTCTGCGTCACGCCGGGCCGGTTGCCGGCGAAGAGGGCGGTCGCGCCGAACTCCCCGATCGCGCGGGCGAAGCAGAGGACGACCCCGGCGACGATGCCGGGGGCGGCGAGCGGCAACGTCACCCGTCGGAGGATGGTCGCGCGCGAAGCGCCGAGGGAGGCCGCGGCGCGCTCGAACTCCACACCGGTGCTGCGGAGGGCCCCCTCGACCGCGAGCACGAGGAACGGCAGCGCGACGAACACCTGCGCGAGCACGACGGCCGGCGTCGTGAACGGCAGGCCGAAAGCGCCGAACCATCCGTTGCGACCGAACAGGTACAGCAGCGCGACACCCCCGACCATCGGCGGCAGGACGAGGGGCACCGTCACCAGCGCCCGCAGCAGCGCGGCGATGCGTGCGGGACTCCGGGCGATCACGAGGGCGAGCGGGATGCCGACGACCGCGCACAGCACGGTGGCTGCGGCGCCCGTGGACAGCGACAAGCCGAGCGCCGAGAGCGCGGCATCCGAGGTCACGTCGCTGATCAGCGTGCCCCACTCGACCCGGGCGATCAGCGCGGTCAACGGTACGAGGAGGAAGAGCAGCCCGAGCGCCGCCGGCAGGATCAGCCAGCGCGGGACGTACCCCGCCGCCCTCACGGCGCCCGGAAGCCCGCGGCGGCGAGGATGCGCTGGCCGTCCTCCGACAGCACGAAGGCGACGAACGCGGCCGCCGCGTCAGGGTTCGGAGCGTCGGCGAGCGCCGCGATCGGATAGCGGTTGACCACCGCGTCGGCTCCGTCGGGCACGATCTCCTCGACGTCGTCGCGGCCCACGACGTCGGTCGCGTAGACGAGCCCCGCGTCGGCCTCTCCGGCCGCGACCTTGGTCAGCACGGCGGTCACGTTCTGCTCCGAGCTCGCGGGGCTCACCACGACCCCCGCGTTCGACAGCAGCGTCTGGGATGCCGCTCCGCACGGAACCTCGGGGGCGCACAGCACCGTCGTGACGCGCGCGAGATCCGCGAGAGTCTTGACGCCGCCGGGATTGCCGGACGGCACCGCGATCACCAGCGTGTTGCCGGCGAAGATCTGCGGCGCGGGGGCCTGGGCGGCGACCTTCGCCATGTTCTTCTCGTCGGCGGAGGCGAACACGTCAGCCGGAGCGCCCTCGCCGATCTGGGTGGCGAGCGTACTGGAGCCGTCGTAGACGGGGGCCACCGTGACCCCCGGGTGCGCGGCTTCGAACGCCGTCGCGATCTCGTCGAACGAGCGCTGCAGGGACGCGGCGGCGTAGACCTCGAGCGTGCCGCCCAGCTGATCCGCGGATGCCGCGGGCTGAGGGGACGGGCTGGCGCAGGCGGCGAGCAGAGCAGCGGCGGCGAAGACACCGGCGAGACGGAGGGGACGGCGCATGGGAGTTCCTCTCACCGGAAGCGGCAAAATCCGCATGTGCGGATATTTAGTGCCACTCTATCCGCGAAAAGCGGCTCTTCGGCCCACCGCCCGGCACGCGGGCCCCGCCCGCACCGGGCCGAACTCCTGAGAATCGTGAGCCGACGGCATCCGCCCCGCCTCGAAAGAGGCGGCAGCGCCGAAAGTTCAGGAGTTCTGCACCGCGGCTGACGCCGGCTGCCCAGACGCCCGCGACGCTGGCGCCCGCCCAGCCGACCCCCGCCCCGCCGCCGCCCGCCCAGCCGCCGCCCACCCGGCCGCCGCCCGCGGCGAGTCAGCCGCGCGGAGCCTCCACCGTCACGACCGTCGCCTTCACCGACGCCACCGCGAGCGACCCCGGCTCGAGGGCGAGTTCCTCGGCCGCTTCGGCCGACATGAGCGACACCACGCGGTGCGGACCGCACTGCAGGTCGACCTGAGCCATGACGCCATCGACCTGGACGCGCGTGACGATGCCGACGAAGCGGTTGCGCGCGCTGGAAGCGACGCCCGTGGGGTCGTCGGGTTCGTCCGCGAGGGCCACGGCCCGCTCGGCGAGGGCCGCACCCGGGATCTCGACGGGCGAGGCTCCGGTCGTCGGCAGCACGCCCTGATCGATCCAGCGTCGGACCGTGTCATCGCTGACGCCGAGGAGGCGCGCGGCCGTGGCGATCCGGAAGGCGTTGGGCATGCGACGACCGTACCGCGCGGTCGTGCGCGCCGCTCGGCGCGGGCGCGAGCGCGGGCGTGGGCGCGGGCTCCGGCGCGGGAGGAGATCCTGGGACGGGAGCACGCCCCGGCTCAGCACGGCCCTCCGCTCCGCAGATCTCCTCCCGCGCCGGCGTGCGCACCGCCCACCCACCGCGCGCTCCCCGCGCCTCATCCCTTGTACAGGCCCTCCCCTCCCCCGCGCTGACCTAGGCTCGACCCATGGATGCCGAGCACGCGAGCGCGACGCGGGGTCCGGTCGCCCTTCCCCTCGGCGCCACCGTGACCGCGCGCAGCGAGCTGGGCGCGATCCGGACCACGGGCGGCCCGCGCCCCACCCCCGCTCGAGGCGCCACGCCCACCACCCCGCAGCGCGAGCCCGGCGCCGTCCGCGCGACCGGCGCCCCGCAGAGCGGTGGCCTGCTCGACCGCTTCGGCCGGGTGGCGACCGACCTGCGCGTCTCGGTCATCGACAAGTGCAACCTGCGCTGTACGTACTGCATGCCGGCCGACGGGATGCCGTGGCTCCCGCAGTCGCAGCTGATGAGCGCCGACGAGATCCGGCGCATCGTGCGGGTGGCGGTCCGTTCGCTGGGGGCCGAGGAGCTGCGTCTCACGGGCGGCGAGCCGCTGGTCCGCAAAGACCTCGAGCACATCATCGCCGGCATCCGGGCCGACAACCCCGACCTGCCGATCTCCATGACGACCAATGCCGTGGGTCTCGACTCGCGCGCGCAGGCTCTGAAGGACGCCGGCCTCACCCGCGTGAACGTCTCGCTCGACACCCTCCACCCCGAGACGTTCGCCGAGCTCACCCGCCGCCCCCACCTCGACAAGGTGCTCGCGGGACTCCAGGCAGCCCGTGCCGCGGGTCTCGGCCCCATCAAGATCAACGCCGTCCTGCTCCGCGGCATCAACGACACCGAAGTCGTCCCCCTGGTCGACTGGGCGGTGTCGAACGGCTTCGAGATGCGCTTCATCGAAGACATGCCCCTCGACGGCGACCGCTCGTGGAGCGCGACCAACGTCATCCCGGCGCGCGACATCCGCGCCGCGATCGAAGAGGCCTTCACGCTGACCGCCGACCCCCGCGGCCGCGGCGCCGCCCCCGCCGAGCGCTGGGAGGTCCGCCGCCCCGGCGAGGCCGCCGTCGCCGGGCACGTCGGCATCATCTCCTCGGTCACCGAGCCGTTCTGCGCCGCCTGCTCGCGCACGCGCGTCACCGCTGACGGACGGATCCGCTCGTGCCTCTTCTCGCACGAGGAGACCGACCTTCTCACCGCCCTCCGCGACGGCGCCGACGACGAGGGACTCGCGCAGATCTGGAGGGATGCTATGTGGGCCAAGCCCCGAGCCCACGGTTCCGACCGCGTGGGACTCGCGCGTGCCGACTTCGTCCAGCCCGAACGCACGATGAGCGCGATCGGCGGATGAAGCCGCTCGTCGAACCGGTGGCATCCCTCGCCCCGGAGGAGCTCATCCGTACGGCCCGCCACGCGGTTCTCGCCGGCATCGGCGAGGAGGGGCAGCGGAGGCTCGCGGCCGCGCGCATCGCCGTGGTCGGTGCCGGGGGCCTGGGCTCCCCCGTGCTGCTCGCCCTCGCGGCGGCCGGGATCGGCGAGCTGATCATCATCGACGACGACGTCGTCGAGCGCACGAACCTTCAACGCCAGCTGCTGCACCGCGTGGAAGACATCGGCATCGCCAAGACGGCATCCGCCGCCCGCGCCGTGAGCGATCTCTCCCCCGTCACCGTCGTTCATGAACGCACCGTACGGCTGACCTCCGACAATGCCCGCGAGCTGCTGACCGACGCCGATCTCGTCATCGACGGCAGCGACACCTTCGACACGCGCGAGGCCGTCGCGGCCGCCGCTGAGGCTGTGGGCATCCCTCTCGTCTGGGGGGCTGTGCAGGAGTGGTCGGCGCAGGTGACGGTGTTCTGGTCGAACCCGCCCGCGGGCCACGCGCCGGTCGTCCTCGGCGACCTCTTCCCGCCGGGTTCCGCCGGAGAACCGCCCACGTGCGCCCAGGTCGGCGTGCTCGGCTCGCTGTGCGTCCAGGTCGGCGGGCTGCTCGCGACCGAGGCGATCAAGCTCGTCACCGGCTCGGGCGAGCCGCTGCTCGGTCGCCTCGTCGTGATCGACGCGTTGCGCGCCCGCCAGGACGTGATCCCTCTCGCTCCGGCGGCGCGCGCATGATCGCCCGCCGCGACCCCTCCCACCCCGGCATCCGGAGGACCCCATGACCCCCCTGCTCACCGTCGAAGAGCACCGCGACCGCGTGCTCGCCGCCGTCGCGCTGCTTCCCGCCGAGTCGGTCGCCCTCGCCGAGGGCTCCGGCCGCACGCTCGCCGAGCCCGTCCTCGCCGCGCACGACCTCCCCGGCTTCGACAACTCCTCCATGGACGGCTTCGCCGTGCGCTTCGCCGACGTCGAGGGGGCGGATGCCGAGCACCCGGTGACCCTGCGAGTGGTCGCCGATCTGCCGGCCGGCACCGCCGACGACCCGGCGCTCGCGCCCGGCGAAGCCGCGCGGATCATGACGGGCGCCGCCGTTCCCGCCGACGCCGACGCGATCGTCCCGTTCGAGGACACCGCCGGGGGCCTCGCCGACTCGCTCGACACCGTCGAGGTGCTCCGCGCCCCCGCCTCCGCGGGAGCCTTCATCCGCCGGCGCGGGGGCGACACACGGACGGGCGACACCGTGCTCTCGCCCGGTGAACGCCTCGGTCCGTTCGCTCTCTCCGCAGCAGCAGCCGCCGGCGTCGACACCGTGAGCGTCACCCGGCGTCCCCGCGTCGCGATCGTCTCGACCGGAAGCGAACTCGTCGCCCCCGGCACCGCTCCGTCGCGCGGCCAGACCCCCGACTCGAACGCCACCCTGCTCGCCGCTCTCGTCGAGGGAGCTGACGCTGACATCGAGCTCGTGGACCGCGTCGCTGACGACCCGGCGGGAATCGAAAGCGTCCTGGCCCGCGCGACCCGCGCCGACGTCGTCGTCTTCACCGGCGGAGTCAGCGCCGGAGCCTATGAGCCGGTGCGCCTCGCCCTGTCGGACCGCATCGCGTTCGAGAAGGTCGCGATGCAGCCCGGTAAGCCGCAGGCGTTCGGGGCGCTTGACGACGGCCGACTCGTCTTCGGCCTCCCCGGCAACCCCGTCAGCGTGGCGGTGTCGTTCGAGGTTTTCGTGCGCCCCGCGCTCCTCGCCCTGCAGGGGCGCGCGGTGATCGATCGACGGAGCGCCCGGCTCACGGCATCCGAGGCCTGGACGACCCCGCCCGGGCGCCGGCAGTACCTCCCCGCCGCAATCGACCTCGTCGCGGGCACCGTCCGCCCCGCCACCGCGGGAGGCTCGGGCTCGCACCTCGCCGCGTCCCTCGCGCGCGCCGAGGCGTTCGCGATCGTCCCGGCCGAGGTGTCCACCGTGTCGGTGGGCGACCCGCTCGATGTCATGCTGATTCCATGACCTTCACCCACCTGGATGCCGCGGGCCACGCCCGCATGGTCGACGTCACCCTCAAGCAGCCCACGGTCCGCACTGCGACCGCGCGCGGCTTCGTGCGCTGCGCGCCCGAGGTCGTCGCCGCCCTGCGCGACGGCACCGCCCCCAAGGGCGATGTGCTCGCGGTGGCGCGCATCGCCGGCATCCAGGCCGCGAAGTCCACTCCCGCGCTCCTCCCCCTCGCGCACGTCATCGGCGTGCACCGCGCCTCAGTCGACCTCGAGATCACCGACGACGGCGTCGAGATCGAGGCGACCGTGGGCACCGCCGACCGCACCGGCGTCGAGATGGAGGCGCTCACGAGCGTCTCGGTCGCGGCCCTCGCGATCGTCGACATGGTGAAGGGCATGGACAAGGGCACGTTCATCGAGAACGTCCGCATCGTGTCGAAGACCGGCGGGAAGTCCGGCGACTGGACGCGGCCGGGCGAGACAGACGCGACCGGGACGGCGGCCGAGAACAGCGCGCCAGGATCCGAGTCCACCGGAGCCTCCGCGTGAGTGTCCGCGTCCGCTACTTCGCCGCCGCCGCCGAGGCCGCGGGCACCGACGTCGAGGAACGCTCGGAACCGTCTCTCGCCGCCCTGCGTGCCGCGGTCGTCGCCGACCACCCCGCGCTCGGCGGCATCCTGGATCGCTGCGCCGTCCTGCTGGACGGGACCCGTCACGACGACGACGCGCCGCTGGCCGGCGTCACGCACGTCGACGTGCTCCCACCGTTCGCCGGCGGCTGAGCCCGCGAACTCACACCAGCTCGAGGTGTGCAACGAGCGACGGGGTTCGACGGCGGCGAGCGAGCGCTTCCATGGCCACCAAGACGTCCATCGAGGGAGTGACCGCTCCACTCAGGTACGAGGTCAGCCGAGGACGAGACGTGCCCAGCCGGGATGCCGCTTCCGCCTGCGTGAGCCGGGTCTGGCGGAAGGCGGCGCGGAGCCGTTCGCGGGCCTCCTGCTCCGCCGTGCGCCCCGCAGCGGCAAGGGCTGCGTCGATGAGCGCGACGGTGGCCCGCGACTCCGCCGCGTCGCGCGCGTCCTCGTAGACCTCGCGCAGCTCGGGCTCGTCGACGACCGCGTCGATGAGCTTGCGCCAGTCGCCGGCATACCCTCGGTCGATCGCGGCGAGCATGCCCTCGAACCCCCACACCTCGACGGGATCTTCGGGGGTGGCGTCGATGTTACGGAATCGCAAAGGCACGGCAGCTCCGATCAGACGAGGTGGACGGCGAGGGCGCGGCATTCGGCGACGACGTCGGCCCAGTCGCGCCATCGCGGGACGAGGCCTTTGTAGGACGCCAGACCGGCGAGGGCTCGATGATCCTTCGGGGCGGGGTCGGCGAGCTGCCGTGCCAGCTGTGCCTGCACGGGGTGATCCTCAGGATGCGAGGGATCGGTATAGTACTCGTCGATGACCGCGAGCACCCCGCCGATGTGATCCGCCCCGAAGGATCCTGAGAGGGCCGCGACGTCGAGGTAGTCCCGCATCTGGTTGCGCTTGACGATCAAGAATCCCTTGATGCGGGCGATCTCATCGAGCGTCGGAACCGTGATGTTCGCACCGGACGGGAGGGTGACGCGCTGCACTTCGAGCGGTCGACGCCGGATGAGCTGGCGCACGCCGGCCTCGATGCCGCCGAGCTCGCCCAGAATGATCTTGCCGGGCACGGCTCGGTTCAGGACGAAGTCGCCATCGCGCTCGAGCGCCTCGAGGACGAGGTCGAAGCGATCCTGGAGATCGGCCAGCACGTGGTCGTGATCGGTCGACATCCGGTGACGCGCGTAAAGAGCCGCGGCCGATCCCCCCACCAGCACGGCATCCGGAACGAGCTCCTGCAGCCGGGCAGCCGAGTCGAGAACCTCCGCGAGGCCGACGGGGAGATCTGACACCATGCGCAATATGGTATCAGATCCGATACCTATCCCCCCAGCCCCTTCCACTGCGTCGTCCCATCGGCCTCGACCTGGCGCTTCCACACGGGCAGCTCGGTCTTGATCGTCTCGATCACTCGGCGGCAGACCTCGAACGCCTCGGCCCGGTGACCGGATGCCACGGCGATCACGACCGCGGCCTCCCCCACGTCGAGCCGGCCCACGCGGTGACTGACGGCGACGATCGCGTCCGTGCCCTCGGCGGCCGCGGCGGCGATGCGTTCGAGCGCGGCCGGCGCGTCGGGATGCGCGCTGTACTCGAGCGCGATGACCGCGTCGGCGGCATCCGGATCCGTGTTGCGGACGCGCCCGACGAAGGTCGTCACGGCCCCCGACGAGGAGTCCTCCACGGCGCGGAGGTGCGCGTCGAGGTCGAGCGGCTCCTCGGACAGGCGGGCGATGCGGACGGCACTCATGCGTGGTCTCCTCCGGCGAGTTGATCGAGCACGTGGGGGGCGATCTCGACGATTACCGAGATCCCGGATGCCACCGCCCTCGTCGACCCGGGAAGATTGACGATCAGGGTCCCGGGGTCGACGATCCCGGCGAGCCCCCGCGAGATGATCGACAGCGGGGTGTCCGCGAGCCCCCGCCGACGCAGCTCTTCGGCGATCCCGGGGAGTTCGCGGTCCACCACCCGGGCTGTTCCCTCGGGCGTGCGGTCGCGCGGGGCGATGCCGGTGCCGCCGGTGGTCACGATCAGTCCCGGTCCGGCCGCGACCGCGGAGCGGAGGGCGGCCTCCACGCTGTCGGCTCCATCAGGCACGACGACCGCGTCGGCGCAGTCGAACCCGGCGTCGCGCAGCAGCGACACCGCGAGCGGGCCGCCGCGGTCTTCGCGCAGCCCGGCGGCGGAACGGTCGGAGACGGTGATCACCCGGGCGACATGCGGCACGGGATCAGCCTAAGCGGGCGCGGCGGCGACGCGGCCCGCCCAGCCCTGCGTCACCCACCGACCGTCTCGACCTCGGGCACCTCCGGCGCGATCCGCCCGGCCTCGGCCCGCGGCTCCGGATCCTCGCGCTGCACGTGCTCGGCCGCCGCGGTGATGCGGCGCGCCATTCCGCTGAAGATGAGGCCGTGGAAGGGCAGGACTGCGAGCCAGTACAACCGGCCGGCGAGTCCCGTCGGGAAGAAGAGCGCCCGCTGGTCGAAGCGTGCCTCGTCGCCCTCGGGCGTCGCGCGCAGCTCGAGCCAGGCGCCGCCGGGAACCTTCATCTCGGCGCGGAGCCGCAGCAGGCGCCCGGGCTCGATCGCTTCGACGCGCCAGAAGTCGAGCGCGTCGCCGACGGTCACCACCGAGCGGCTCCGGCGTCCGCGGGCGAGGCCCACGCCACCGACGAGGCGGTCCATCCACCCGCGGATCGCCCAGAGCAACGGAGACGAGTACCACCCGTTCTCCCCGCCGATGCCCTCGATGACCGACCAGAGCTGCGCCGCGTTCGCGGTCGTGTGCATCGTGCGGATATCGGTGTAGACCAGGCGTCCGGCCCAGTCGGGGTCGCTCGGCAGCGGGTCGCTCGGAACGCCTGAGACCTCGGCATCCTGCCAGCTCGTCTCGATCGTGTCGTCGTTCACGCGGCGCAGAGCCAGCTTCACGGCCGCGCGATACGGCATGAGCCCGCCCTCGGGTCGCGGGATGAGGTCGTCGACCGCACGATCCTTCACGACGCAGTCGTTCTGCAGCGACTCCACGAGGGGCCGCGCGATCGCCTTGGGGATGGGCGTCACGAGGTTCACCCAGTGCGAGGCCAGACGCGGCGTCAGCACCGGCAGGGAGGCGATGGGCCGCTGGTGCAGGCCCGCTTCGAGCGCGTAGCCGTTCATCATCTGCCCGTACCGCAGGACGTCGGGACCGCCGATGTCGACCGCGCGGTTCACGTTCGGGGCGACCCGCGCGGCCCCCAGCAGGTAGTGGAGCACGTCGCGGACGGCGATCGGCTGGATGTGGTTGCGCACCCACTTCGGCGCGGGCATGTACGGCAGCACATCGGTGAGGTGGCGTACCATCTCGAACGACGCCGAGCCCGACCCGATCACGACCCCGGCCTGCAGCACGAGGGTCGGCACTCCGCTGGCGAGCAGGATCTCGCCCACCTCGACGCGGGACCGCAGGTGCGGCGACAGCGGAGCATCGAGCGGATGCAGGCCCCCGAGATACACGATCCGGCTGACGGATGCCGCGGCCGCCGCGTCCGCGACCGTTCGGGCGGCCCGCCGGTCGGTGTTCTCGAAGTCCTTGCCCCCGCCCATCGAGTGGATCAGGTAGTAGACGATGTCGACACCCTCGACGGCCTCGCGCACCGACTCCGCATCGGTCGCATCTCCCCGGACGACCTCCACGTCGCCGCCCCACGGGAACGCCTCGGCCCGGGCGGGATCGCGCGCGAGAACGCGCACCCGGTAGCCCGCCGACAGCAGACGGGGCACGAGCCGGCCGCCCAGGTAGCCCGTGGCCCCGAGCACGAGGGCGCGGGGCGCCGACCCGTCGGGGCGGGGCCGCGCGACGAGGGCGGGTTCGCGGCCGGTGGGCGTGGTGAGCTCGCTCATGCCCGACACGGTACGCCGGGCATCCGACATCCTCGGGGGCTTGACGGCGGCGCTAGGGTGAGGCCGTGGTGACCAAGTGGGCGAGGCGCGTCCTCGTGGTGGAGGACCAGCCCGCCATGCGCGCCCTCCTCTGCGACATGCTGGCGCACCGTGGCTTCGAGACGACCGCCGCCGCCGATGCCGCGGAGGCCACGACCGCGTTCGCCGAGACCGATCCCGACGTGCTGCTGACGGACATCGATCTGGGCTCGCGTCCCTCGGGACGCGAGCTGGCGACGATGCTGACCGGACTCGCCCCCCATCTCGCGGTGGTGTTCCTCAGCAGTTTCCCCGCCGCGGCGGCCGGGGCGGGAAAGCTCGGGCCGCCCGGTGCCGTCTTCGTCTCCAAGCTCGACGTCACCTCCGCCGAGGTCGTGGTCGACGCGATCGAGGCGGCGCTCTCGTCCAGCGTGCCGTCCGCTCTTCCCGTGGCCGCTCGTTCGTCGACCCTCGCGGCCCTCACCCGCAAGCAGATCGAGGTGCTCGCCCTCGTCGCGCGGGGATGGTCCAACTCCGAAATCGCGCGGGAGCGCGGAACCACGACGCGCGCCGTGGAACGGGCGGTGAGCCGCATCTTCGATCGTCTCGGTGTGAGCGGCGCCCCCGGGACCAGTCCGCGCGTCCGGGCGAGCGCGCTGTACTTGGCCGAGTTCGGCTCGACTCCGTGAAGAACCCGCTGCCCGCGGTGGTGCGCGTGGTGGCGAGCGGTCGCTTCGTCTCACGCTGGACCTTCGTCGCGATCGCCGTCGTCTCGCTGACCGTGGTCGCGCCCCTGCCCGCCGGTCTGTCGGTCGCTGAGCGCCTATGGGTCGCCGCGATGACCGCGGTCGTCTTCGCGGTGCCCTGGGTGATCGTCGCGCTCCTGGAGCGGCGGATGCGACGGGCGAGGAGCCGCGTCCTGTTGGTCTGCAGCGTGCTGGTGGTCACCGCGCTCAGCCGACCGGTTCTTCAGGACGCGATCTCTTCCGTGCTGTCGCTTCCGCTCCCGGGGCAGGACGCCCTCGCCTTCCGCGCCGGGACGAATCTCGCGGTCTGGACGATCGCTCTGCTCGGGACGGCGACGCTGGTGGATGCCGCGCGGTCCACGCGCGAGACCAACGCCCTGCTGCGTGAGGTGTTGGCACAGTGGGAGGCCGCCGACACGCGCGCGCACGAGTACGCCGCTCGCGCGCGCCGCGATCTCGACGACGCGGCACGCGCACTCGAGGCGGAGAGACCGGCCACGATCGCCGCGATCCGCGCTCTCGCCTCCGATGCCCGCGCCCAGGCGCACGCGCTCACCGCGCGCGCGGAAGCGAGCATCGACACGGCGACAGAGACGAGGGCCACGCCGCGCACCGGGCGTCTGGAACGTAAGCCGCTCTCCCGATCGTTGCCCCTGCGCCTCCCCCCGATCGGACTGGCCGCCGCGATCTACGCGGTCGCGGTGATGCCCTATGCCCTCCGCAGTGTGTCGCCCGCGGAGCTGGTGCAGGGGCTGGTCGCGGGTCTCGCGTGCGGCTCGGCCGGTGATCTGCTCGTTCGCCTCCCCGTCCTGCGGCGTCGCCGCGCCGCAACGGCGGGAGCCTTCGGCGCAGCGGCTCTGCTCACGGGAGCGGTCTTGAGCGCGGTGGCCCTCGCGCAGGGCATCCCCCTGTCCCTCGCGATCATCGCTGCCCTCGTCTACCCGGCGCTCGCTCTCGCGTTGGCCGTGGGACGCGGGGCTCGGTACGCGCTACGGCGGGAGCGTCATCGCCTCTCCGCCGCCGTCACGGGGAGGGCGCGAGCCGACGACCTCGAGACACGCCGGTTCCGCGTCGCGCTTCTCGGCGCCGCGGAGCGTCTGCACCGCGACGTGCAGGGGCAGGCGGTGTCCTTCACACTCATGCACCCCGAGGCCACGCCGCGCGAGATCGCGGACGCCCTCGCGACGATGAGATCCCTGGCGGGCGATGTGCGCGGGGCCCTGGACGCCCCTGTGATCGAGACGCCCGTCTCCCTCGACGCGCTGTTGCAGACATGGGGGCGCGCCATGCCGGTGCGGGCGCGGGTCGGCGACGACGTGGAGTCCGTGCTGAGCACCGACCCGGCGCTCGCCCGGCACGTCGTGGAGGTCGTGTCCGAGGGGCTGCTGAACGCCGCGAAGCACGCACGGGAGCGCCGCGCTGACGTCGACGTGCGCGTTGTCGCCACGGCGGCCGGACTGCGGCTCCGAGTCGAGGTCGCCTCGCCCGGAGCCCCGCCGCCACGCGCGCAGCTCCGCGGGGGCTCACGCGTCCACGCTCTCGGCGCACGGCTCATCGCGACGCCCGACGCGACCGTCCTCGTCGCGGTCTTCGCCGTCGCCCCCTTTTCTGTCGTGTCTGCCGAACACTCCGCACCGATCCGAGAAGAGGGGGCGTAGCCTCAGGATTCCTATGAACGCCGCCGACCCCACCCTCATCTCCGCCCCCGCCGGAACCTTCCGCGGCGTCTCCGATCGCGGAGTGCTCTCGTGGCGCGGCATCCGCTTCGCTCTCGCCCCCATCGGCGAGCGGCGCTGGCGCGACCCGATCGCGGTTCCGGATGCCGACGGCGAGACGAGCGCGGTCGCTTACGGCCCCGTCTGCCCCCAACCGGCGAACCCGGCGATTTCGCTCGGCGAAGGCGCCGTCCAGGACGAGGACTGCCTGTCCCTCAATGTCTGGACTCCACCGGGCGACGCGGGAGCACCCCGCCCGGTGATGGTCTGGTTGCACGGAGGGGCTTACACGTTCGGCTCCTCGCGCCAGCCGATGTACGACGCGACCTCACTCGTGTCGTCCGGCGACGTCGTGGTGGTGACGATGAACTACCGGTTGGGAGCGCTGGGCTTCGTCGATCTCTCGCACGCCGTCTCCGGCAGCGGTTTCGACGGCAACCTCGCCCTCAAGGACGTCCTGCTCTCCCTGCGATGGGTGCAGCGGAACATCGCCGCGTTCGGCGGGGACCCGGACCGGGTGACGATCTTCGGCGAGTCCGCGGGCGGCGGGCTCGTCACGACGCTGCTGGCCGTGCCCTCGGCCGTCGGGCTGTTCCACCGGGCGATCGCCCAGTCCTCCCCCGCGTCGAGCGTCTACGGCACCGACCGCGCACGTCGCGTCGCGGAGCAGTTCCTCACCGAGCTCGGCGTCGACGCGGCCGATCCCGATGCCGCCGATACCCTGCGCTCGACACCCGCCGCGCGGGTCGTCGCCGCGGGTCAGGCCGTCTACACCGCCGTGCCGACCACCGATCCCGGCACCCTCGCCTTCGCCCCGGTGATCGACGGCGACCTGCTGCCCGAGGCCCCGGTGACCGTGCTGCGCGAAGGGCGCGGCATCCCGGTCCCCCTCCTCATCGGAACGAACAAGGACGAAGCGTCGCTCTTCTCGTTCATGAAGTCGCCCCTCATCCCCATCACGGGCGAGCGCATCGATCAGATGTTCGCCGACATGGCATCCGAGAATCCGGGCGTGGAGTTGCCCACCCGCGATCAGGTGCTGACCGCCTACGAGCACGTGCGCCATCGCGCGCTCGGTTTGGGGGTCGCCCGCGACATCGGCTTCCGCCTGCCGACGCTGTGGATCGCCGAAGGGCATGGTTCCGCGGCGCCGGTATGGCTCTATCGCTTCGATCACTCGTCGCCGTTCCTGCGACTGATCGGTCTCGGAGCCACGCACGCGAGCGAGCTGCCGTATCTCTGGGGCAATCTCGTGAGCGGGCCGAAGGACCTCACCTTCCGCCTCGGTGGTCGGCGGGTCGCCGAGCTCATCTCGTCCCGGATGCAGGCGAGGTGGACGGCCTTCGCGCGCGGGGAGGACCCGTCGGCACCCGACGGCGTCGCCTGGCCGAGATTCTCCGTCTCGGGCGAGCGCGCCCGGGCGACGCTCGTGATCGATCGTCATGACGTCGTGGTCGACGACCTCGACGGTGACCTCCGGCGCGCGTGGGGCGATGAGACACTCGCGTTCTCCTGAGCTTCTCCCGCTCCGCCGGGCCTGACGGCAATGGATCGTGGATGCCGGGCCCCCGGCATCCACGATCCTTCCGCCGCGCACCCCGCCGCTCAGCGGCGCCGGCCGGTGCCGAAGAGCCCGCGGATCACATCCGTCACGATGCTCTTGGTCGCTCCGCGGCCCAGCACGTCGTCGAGCGGTGAGGTGGGCGCACTCGAACGTCGGCGCGGCGCGGCGGTGCTCTTCAGGATCCGCTCGTACTCGCGCTGCGCCTTCTTCTGCGCCTCCGCGTTCGCTCTGTCGATCGCGGCCTTCTGCTTCGCGTACTCGGCCGCGTCGGCGGCATCCTGCTTCGCCTTCTCCGCTGCGGCGCGGGCGTCGGCCGCCGCCTGCATCCGCGCGCCGAGGATCTCGCGCGCCGACTCCGGATCGATCGGGGTGCCGTAGGTGGCGAAGAGAGGGGATGCCGTGACCGCGGCCGCCATGGTCTCGGCGGGGATCGGCGACATCGAGGCGCGCGGCGCGAAGAGTCGGGTCCACGCGACCGGCGTCGGCGCACCGCGCTCGCTCATGACCGTGACGATCGCCTCGCCGGTGCCGAGCTCCTGCAGCACCCGCTCGAGGTCGTAGCCCGAGTCGGGGTAGGTCCGCACGGATGCACGGAGCGCCTTCGCATCGTCGGGGGTGAAAGCGCGCAGCGCGTGCTGCACGCGTGACCCGAGCTGTCCGAGAACGTCGGCGGGGACGTCCTTCGGCGTCTGCGTCACGAAGAAGACGCCCACCCCCTTCGACCGGATGAGCCGCACGGTCTGGGTGATCGCCGCGAGGAACGCCTTGGAGGCGTCGCGGAACAGCAGGTGGGCCTCGTCGAAGAAGAACACGAGCTTGGGCTTGTCGAGGTCGCCGACCTCGGGCAGCACTTCGTACAGCTCCGCGAGGAGGTACATGAGGAAGGTCGAGTACAGCTCGGGCCGCGACGCGACGTTCGGCACCTCGAGCAGGCTCACGATCCCGGCCCCGTCCGCCGCGGTGCGCAGGAACACCGAGACGTCGAGTTCGGGCTCCCCGAAGAAGGTGTCCGCCCCGGCCGAGGCGAAGGCGATGAGCTCGCGGAGGATGACACCGGCCGTCGCCGCGGACAGCCCGCCGATGCCCTTCAGCTCGTCTTTCCCCTCGTCGCTGGTGAGGAAGGTGAGCACCGCGCGCAGGTCGGGCAGGTCGACCAGCGCCAACCCCTTCTCGTCGGCGTAGTGGAAGACGAGACCCAGGCTCGACTCCTGCGTCGCGTTCAGCCCCAGCACGCGGCTCAGCAGCAGCGGACCGAAGCCCGACACCGTCGCGCGAACCGGAATTCCCGAGCCGGTGTCATCGCCCAACGCGTAGAACTCGGTGGGGTACGCCCGCGGCGACCAGTCCTGCCCGAGGGCGGCCGTGCGCGCGGTGAGCTTCTCGCTCGCCGTGCCGGGCGCCGCGATGCCCGAGAGATCGCCCTTGATGTCGGCCGCGAAAACGGGCACCCCCTGCGCCGACAGCTGCTCGGCGAGCAGCTGCAGTGTGCGCGTCTTGCCCGTGCCGGTGGCTCCTGCGACCAGTCCGTGCCGGTTGATCATCGCGAGCGGGATACGAACGGGGACGGATGCCACCGGCCCGCCGTTCACGAGAACCCCGAGGTCGAGTGCCGCACCGTCCGAGGCGTACCCGGCGGCGATGGCGGAGACCTGGGTGTCGGTGAGCGGGGTGTCGGTGAGCGGGGCGTCGGTGAGCGGGGCGTCGGAGGCCGGGCCGGCGGGGGCCGGGCCGGCAGGTGCTGCCGGGGCGGGAGCTGCGGTGGCGAGGTCCGGGGAGGCCCCACCCGCCGCCGCGCGCGCCCGCGCCGCCGCGGCCTCGGCTTCCGCGAGATCCGCTCGCGCCCGCGCGAGGCGCAGCTCCGCCTCGGCGGCTTCGGCCGCGGCCCGCAGCCGGGCGACCTCGGGGTCATCGGACGGACGGGGGGACGACGTGCCGTTGTCGCTCATGGCGGTCAGCCTACGACCCGCCCGAGGGGGTGGCATCCGGTCGCCGAGAGGCTCTGCGGACCGCGAGCCGGTCGTCGTCGCGGATGCGCAGGTGCGAGAAGAAGGCTGCGAGGATGAGCGCCATCCCCGCCCCCACGAGCGCGCCGCCCAGGGTGTCGGAGAGCCAGTGCGCGTGCAGGTAGGTGCGGCTGAACGCCATCGCGAGGACCCAGACGACCCCCGCGATCCGTACCCACAGCGCCGGGAAGATGACGGCCGCGACCACGGCCACCGTGGCGGCGTTGGCCGTGTGGCCGGACGGGAAGGAGCCGTGGTCGGAGATGACGAGGATGTCCTCGGGGCGCGCGCGACCGAACGTGTGCTTGAGCACCTGCACGATCGCCGCGCTCCCCACCGATGCGGCGAGGAAGTAGAGAGCCCCCCACCGTCGACCGACGAGGAACAGCAGGAGAGCCCCGCCCAGTGGCACGACGTACACCGCCACCCAGTGTCCGCCGATCGCATCCAGCGTCAGGGCGAAGGTGAGCAGCACGGGCGACGGCGCCGCGACGAACAGCTGGTTCCACCACACGTCGATCGCGAACGGCGTCGGCCCGCGGAAGAATACCCACGCGCCGAGTCCGCACGCGAGGGCGACGAGCGTCAGACCGATGATCCCGCGCACGCGCTCGGAGCGGAGGGTGGGGGTCGACAGGTCGGCGGATTCGGCATCCATCGACTCATGATGCCGCCTCACCGCCGACGAGGGGACGTCGGCGCGCGTTCTGCTACTGTTCGCGGCCCGTTCCTAGGGCGCGAGGCGCTCCACCGTGCGCGGGCGGACGAGCAGCCAGAGCGCGAGCACGCCGATGACCGCGCAGCCCACCATGACGGATGCCATCGTCGTGGCGGTGATCCCCGCCCCGGCCGAGAGCAACCCGACGACGGGCGAGATGATGCCCGCGACGCCGAAGTTCGCCGCGCCGATGATCGACTGCGCCGTACCCGCCGCCTTGCCGTGGCGATCGAGGGCGAGCACCTGCGCGCACGGGAAGGTGAAACCGCACGCCGTCATGAAGAAGAAGAGCGGCACGACGGTGCCCCACAGGCCGAGACCCAGCTGGTCGGTGAGCACGATGGCCCCACCCGCGAGCACGAGCACGATGGTCGACACCGCCAGCACCCACTGGGGGCCGAAGCGCGCGGCGAGGCGCGACGCGATCTGCACGCCGACGACGACACCCACGGAGTTCACCGCGAACAGCACGCCGTACTGCTGCGCATTGAAGCCGTACGTCACCTGGAACAGGAACGAGGATGCCGACAGGTACGAGAACAGCCCGCTGAAGGCCATCGCACCGATGATGAGCACGCCGATGAAGACGCGGTCGCGGAAGACGCTCGCGTAGCGCTGCCAGACCGTCGTGGTGCCGGGTCCGCTGCGCCGCGCGGGCGGCAGCGTCTCGGGGACGAAGAGCACGGCCGACACGAGCATGACCGCGCCGTACACCGCGAGCACCACGAAGATGCCGCGCCAGTCCATCACCAGCAGCAGCGCCGATCCGGCGAGGGGTGCGAGCACCGGAGCGACGCCCGAGACCATCGCCATGCGCGACAGCATGACCACGAGCCGGCGCCCTCCGAAGAGGTCGCGGATGATCGCCGCCGCGACGACACCGCCGGCGGCGGCTCCGGCCCCCATGAGCACGCGCGCGATCGACAGCGTCTCGAGGGTGGGGGCGAACGCGGCGAAGATGCTCGCCGCCACGTGCAGAGCGGTCACCGACAGCAGCGGCAGACGGCGGCCGACCTTGTCGCTCAGGGGACCGACGATCAGCTGGCCGAGCGCGAAACCGATCATCGTCCCGGTCAGCGTGAGCTGGATCGCGGCCGCGCTCGTCTGGAAATCCGCCTCCAGCACGGGGAACGCCGGGAGGTAGAGGTCGATGGTGAACGGGCCGAGAGCCGTCAGCGCGCCCAGCACGATGATGTACAGCACACGGCGGGAAGCAGGGATCGCGTCGCCGGGGTGCAGCACGATCGGCGCCGTCGCGGGATTCTTGCCGAGGGTGCGGATCGCCCCGGTGGGCGAGCGGTCGGACGAGGAGGTCGGGGGGACCACGGGGAGGGAAGCAGTATCGAGCACGCGTCTCTTCGTTTCGCAACACGGACAGCCCGAACGAGTCGGGCGGAAAAAAGGTGGGGGAACATCGAACCTCGAATCGATTCGACATCGTCATACTACCGCGCGGCCCCTGCATGCCACCATCCCGGCATGGGGGTTCCTCCCAGGCCGCGGCCCTATTCATCCGCATAGGCTGGACGAATCGGCCCGAGCCGACGTGTCCCGCCCCGAAGAGAGACGAACACAGCACATGACGCCTCCCCCCGAAAAACGCACCAGCGGAAACCCGGCGAAGCAGTCCGAGATCGACCTGACCGTCAAGCAGCAGCGCGAGCAGAAACGACAGGCCAAGCTCGCCGAGTACCAGAAAGAGATCGCGCGCCGGAAGCGCGGAAAGCTCGTCTGGTGGGTCGTCGGATCGACCGCCGCCCTCGCGATCGTGGGTCTCGTCGTGGCCTCCTTCGTCTTCGCCCCGGAGCCGCCGACGAGCTACCAGGCCGGCAACAGCACCGGTCGCGAGATCGAGGGCGTCCAGACCTTCGAGAACCGTTCCGACCACGTGCAGGGTGCCGTCACCTACGAGCAGAACCCCCCGGCCGGCGGCCCGCACAACCCGTACTGGCTGAACTGCGGCGTCTACACCGAGCCGCAGCAGAACGAGAACGCGGTGCACTCCCTCGAGCACGGGGCTATCTGGATCACCTACAACCCCGACGAGGTCGACCAGTCCGGCATCGATGCGCTCAAGGCCGTCATGCCCTCGAGCTACACGATCCTCTCGCCCTACCCCGGACTCGACACTCCCGTGGCGGTGAGCGGGTGGAACCACCAGCTGAAGGTCGACTCCCCCACCGACCCGCGTATCGGCGAGTTCTTCACCGAGTACTGGCGCAGCCAGAACGTCCCGGAGCCCAACGCCGCGTGCTCGGGTGCCATCGACGGGCCCGGTAAGGCCTGACATGACCGACGACGCCCCGGTCGCACGCCCCGCGGTCCGGTGGATCGTGGTCGCGGTCGTCACCGTCGCCATCGTGGCCGTGGCCTTCGCGATCGGACGCTTCACGGCGTTCGGCGCGACGGCCGCGCCCACGTACCCGTCCACGACGTCCGCCGACGCGGGCTTCACCCGTGACATGCAGGTGCATCACACCCAGGCGGTCTCGATGGCGATGGAGATCTACCGCAAGACCGACGACGACGAGCTGCGCACCCTCTCGTACGACATCGCCACGGCGCAGGCGGGCCAACGCGGAGAGATGTTCGGCTGGCTCGTGCAGTGGGGGCTCCCCCAGTCCTCGCCCCAGCCGCTGATGACGTGGATGCAGGCCTCCGGCGCGCACAGCCACGGCGACACCTCCGCCTTCACGCAGGACGAGCTCCTCGCGCAGATGGGCATGGCGACGGATGCCGAGCTCGACCAGCTCCGTACCCTCGAGGGCCAGCCCGCCGACTGCCTCTTCCTCTCCCTGATGATCCGCCACCACCAGGGCGCGATCCCCATGGCGCAGGCCGTCATCGAACTGGGCGACGAGCCGCGCGTGGCCGAGGTCGCCCAGGCGATCATCACCGGACAGTCCGCCGAGATCGACGCCATGCGCGACATCCAGTCGCGCCTCGCCTGCGGCGCCTGACCCGCCGGCATCCCCTCGAACGCCGAAGGGCGTGGCATCCCCCAAACGGATGCCACGCCCTTCTGTCGTGGGAGCTCTCAGCCCTTCGTCGCCCCGGCGAGCAGACCGCGGACGAAGAACCGCTGCAGAAGGAAGAACACGATGATCGGCACGAGGATCGAGATGAACGTGCCGGCCGACTGCAGGAACCACTGATCTCCCCAGGTGCCCGACAGCGAGTTCAGCGATTGCGTCAACGGCAGCGATGACGACGGCGCGAAGATCGTCGCCACCAGCAGGTCGTTCCACACCCAGATGAACTCGAGGACCGCGAACGACGCGAGTGCGGGAGCGGCGAGCGGCAGGATGATCCGGAAGAAGACCTGACCGTGTCCGGCTCCGTCCACGCGCGCCGCCTCGATGACCTCGTGCGGGATCTCGGCGATGAAGTTGTGGAGCAGGAAGATGGCCAACGGCATCGCGAAGATCACGTGCGCGATCCAGACGGTGGCGAAGCTGTGCTCCACGCCGCGCAGGTCGAAGCCCGGGAAGATCGTGACCTCGTTGATCGTCAGTCCGCGTGAGAAGAGGCTCAGCAGCGGCACGAGAGCCATCTGCAGCGGCACGATCTGCAACGCGAAGATGAAGATGAAGAAGAAGTTCCGCCCCTTGAAGTCGATCCACGCGAACGCGTACGCGATGAGCGACGCGATCGCCAGAGCGAACAGCACGACCGGGATCGTGATCGCCAGGGAGTTGAGGAACGACTGCGCGAGCGTCAGCGCCGTGCCCCCCGAGGTGAAGGCGAGACGGTAGTTCTCCAGCGTGAAGCTGGGGTCGGTGAACACCGTCCACCACCCGGTCGACTGGGTGTCGGATCCGGGCCGGAACGACGTGACGAACAGGCCGAACGTCGGGATGGTCCAGAAGAACGCGATCACGACGGCGGCGATCGTCGCGCCCTTGGAGGTGAGGCGCTTGCGCGCCATGGCCTCGTGCTTGCGCGTGTCGCGGGCGACCTGACGAGCGCTCCGGGAGTCGGAGGTGGGCTCGAGAACGACGGTCGAGGTGGTCATCGCAGGTCCCTCTGCTTCCGGATCTGGCGCACGTTGAAGATGATCAGCGGCAGCACGAAGACGAACAGCACGACCGCCAGCGCCGCGGAGTGTCCGTAGCTCTGGAACCGCTGCTGCTGGTTCACCATCTCGAAGGCGAGGACCGTCGAGTCGTTGCGGCCACCCGTCATGACGGCGACGATGTCGTAGATCTTCAGCGCGCCGATGGCGATGGTGGTGAGCACCACGATGAGCGAGGAGCGGATGCCGGGAACGGTGACGTTGATGAAACGCTCCCACGCGCTCGCACCGTCGAGCTCGGCGGCCTCCATCTGCTCCGGCGGCACGGCCTTGATGGCCGCCGACAGGATGACCATCGCGAGGCCCGTCTGGCTCCAGATGAACACCACGACGAGGAGAAGGGTGTTGATCAGCGGCGTCGCCGCGAGCCACGAGACGGGTTGCCCACCGAAAGCGGTGACGATGGCGTTCAGGATGCCGATCTGGTCGCCCTGACGGAAGTCGTAGACGAACTTCCAGATGATGCCGGCGCCGACGAACGAGATCGCGAACGGCATGAAGATGAGCACCTTCAGGTACTTCTCTCCGGCGGCCCGGTCGATGAAGACGGCGTAGGCCAGCCCGATCACGGTGGCGATGGTCGGAGCGAGGAGCACCCAGATGAGCGTGTTGATGACCGACCAGAAACCCTCGGGGTTGGTGAAGGTCCAGATGTAGTTGTCGAGGCCGACGAAGGTGTCACCGGTCTTGTCCATGAACGACTGGAAGAACGTCGTGATGGCCGGGTAGACCAGGCCCAGCAGCAACAGGATGGCGGCGGGGGCGGCGAACAGGATGAGCTGGAAGAGATAGCCCGCTCCCTGGCGCGAGCGATAGTCGGCGTAGAAGAGGATCGCGCCCAGGAGGACCGCGATGCCGAGCACGTAGATGACGGCGTTCTGATACGGACGCAGGAGCATGAACGCGAGCACCGGGATGGCGAAGCACGCCACGAGCCGCAGCCAGAAGTAGCCCCTGCCGGAGCGCGGGGCGTACTCGATGAGCAGCAGCAGCAGCCCCACGACCGCGCCGAAGACGAGGAGCACGAGGGGGATCTGCACGAGCGGGTTCAGCGCGCCGAGCCAGTTGAAGAAGCTGTTCAGCGAGAAGCCGAGCGTCGTGGGCTTCGTCTCGGCGGGTGCGCGAGTGATCATGAAGAGGAAGAGCGCCACCACCAGGATGAGCCCGACCATGACCACGAGGAGCGTGGTACGGCGCTGTGGCGCGGAGTCTCGCGGCTTCGCCGCCGCTCCTCCCCGCGGTGGAGGGGACGCCGACGGCGTCTTCTCCACGTGTGTGATCTCGGTCATGACGTCCCTCCCGAACACGCCTTCGTGCTCACCGATGAGTGCCCGGTCGATGCCGGGCAGATGAGAAGTATGGACCCGATGGGCCGCCCGCGGCGCGGACGACCCATCGGGGAGACCTCAAGAGGTCAGTTGTTGTAGCCGGCCTGGATGTCGCTCAGGACCTGGTCGGTCGGTGTTCCGTCGATCCAGCTGACCATGCCCTTCCAGAACGATCCCGAACCGACGGTCGCGGGCATCAGGTCGGAGGCGTCGAAGCGCAGGGTGGTGTTCGGGTCCTGCAGCGTCTTCATCGCCTCCGTGAGGAACTCACTGGAAGCGAGCGAGGGGTCGGCACCCTTGTTCGCCGAGATCACACCGCCGAGCTTCACACGAGCGTCCGCGAACTCGGGCGTGGACATGAACTCCACGACCTTCTGCACGTTCGCGTCGTCGGAGAACGCGGTGACGAACTCGCCGCCACCTTCGACCGCGAGCTTGCCCTCGGTGACACCCGGGAGCAGGAAGGCGTAGACGTCACCGTCGGGAGCGACCTTCACATCGCCGCCCGAGGCGGTCTTGACCGTCTGGAAGTTGGACGACAGGAACGAGGCCTGGTGCGTCATCGGGCAGCTGCCGTCGGCCACCTTGGCGGCCACGTCGGCGAAGGCCACCGAGTTGATGCTCTTGACGTCGCCGAAGCCGGCGTTCACGTAGTCGGGGTTCAGCAGGATCTTGCCGGTGGCGTCGAACGCTTCCTTGATCGGCGCGTCGGTGAACTTGACCTCGTTGGCGACCCACTGGTCGTACACGTCGGGGCCGGACTGACGCAGGACCATGTCCTCGATCCAGTCGGTGCCGGGCCAACCCGACGCGTCGCCGGACGCGAAGCCCGCGCACCACGGGGCCGCGCCGGTCTTCTGCTGGATCGTCGCCGTGAGGGTCATGAGCTCGTCGAGCGTCTTCGGGACCTCGACGCCCCACTCCTTGAACTTCGCCGGCGAGTACCAGACGTAGCCCTTGAGGTTGGCGAGCATGGGGGCCGCGTAGAACGTGCCGTCCTCGCTGCCGTAGGACTTCCAGTCCTCGCCCCAGTACTGGTCGACGTTCGACGAGACGGTGTCGGACGCCTTCTGCACGTCGCCCGTGCCGATGAGGGTCTTGAGCAGACCCGGCTGCGGGACGATCGCGATGTCGGGGGCGTCTCCACCCGTCACCTTGGTGACGATGTTGCCCTCGAAGCTCTTGTCGCCGGTGTAGACGACCTTGATGCCGGTGTCGGCCGTGAACTTCTCGAACGACTGGTTCAGCAGGTCGGCTTCGCTACCGGTGATACCGCCGGAGATGCGGACGGTGGTCTCGCCTCCCGAGCTTGCGCCGCCCCCGCTGTCACCCTCGGCGCAGCCTGCGAGCGCAATCGCGCCGACCGCCAGCAGCCCGACGGGGGCCAGCAGGCGATACCGCTGTGACATACCCATGTGGTCTCTCCTCTTCGAGTTCAATGGTGCATCGGATTCTGTCAGGAACCGATTCCAGATCACCGTAGGCGAGAACCAGAAGTTGCGCAACGCTGAAATATTACGAACGCATAACTGGCGAATTCACGCGGGTTTTCAACGTCGATCAGTGGGGGAACCGGTTCCATAAACGAGGAATCTCAGCTAATCTGCTTCGATGTCGACACGGAGGTCGACCGAGAACCGAGGAACACACCGATGAGCGGAATCGCCGATGTGGCTCGCCTGGCGGGCGTGTCGAAATCGACGGCGAGTCGCGCGCTGACCGGCGGCGGCTACGTCTCCGACGACACGCGTCGGCGCGTGTCGGACGCCGCGTCGACCCTCGGATACGTCCCTTCCACCAGCGCCGTCAGCCTGGCGACCGGCCGCACCCGCACCATCGCGCTGATCGTCCCCAAGGTGAACAGGTGGTACTTCGGCGCGATCGTCGAGGGCGTCGAACAGACGCTCATCCCCCGGGGTTACGACGTCACCCTCTATGTCGCCGAGCCCGGCTCCAACGACCGCGAGAGCCTGTATTCGACCTATCTCGCTCGCAAACGATTCGACGGCATCATCGCCGTGGCGCTCGAACCCGACGACGCCGACCTCGAGCGCCTGGCGAACATCGGCAAGCCCGTTGTGAGCATCGGCAACGCGCTCTCCGGCGTCCCGACCCTCGGCCTCGACAACATCGCGATCACGCGCATCATCACGCAGCATCTGATCGCACTGGGGCACACCGACATCGCCTTCGTCGGCAGTACTCCCCCGACCGACGCGCCGGCGAAAGACGTCGACGAACGCTCGATCGGCTACCGCAACGCGATGAACGATCACGGACTCGCGGTGCGCATCCGCAGCGTGCCCTCCACGCTGACGATCACCGACGCGTATGCGGCCGCGGCGTCGTTCCTCGCCGACGCGGGGTCGCGGCCGACCGGTGTCGTCGCCGCGTGCGACGAAGTCGCCATCGGGGTCATCATCGCCGCACGCCGCATGGGCATCTCCGTGCCCTCAGAGCTGAGCATCGTCGGTATCGATGGCCATGATTATGCCGAAATGTTCTCCCTCACCACCGTCGAGCAGTACCCCCTCGATCAGGGGGTCGAAGCGACGCGACTTCTGCTCTCGATGATCGAGGGCACCGACGATGTCGCGAGGCGCACGGAGGCCGTCACGCGCCTCGTTGTACGCGCCTCGACCGCTCCCCCGCGCCCCGCCTGAAAGAGGACGGACCCCGGATGCCGTGGCATCCGGGGTCCGTCCTCTCGTCGGGGATCAGTCCGCCTGGCGCACCCCGCGGCGTCGCAGCGCCACGCCGAGAGCGAGGAGCGCGAGGGCCGCGAGAACGCCGCCGCCCATCCACGCCGTGTCGGCGCCGGTGCGCGGGAGGCCGTCGGGGCCGCGGGGCGGTGCAGCCTCGCCATCGGGACCGTTGTTCGGAGCCTCGGTTCCCCCGACCACGCGGACCGGAACCATCGCGGTGGAGCCCGAGGCGGTCGAGACGGTGATGTCCAGAGCGTCGGGAGCGTCTGCGGGCACGGTGACCGCGACCTCGGCGACGCCGTCGCGGACGGCGACCGTCTGCGAGGCGCCCGAGCCCACGGTCACGCTCGCCTCGGTCGCCGCGGGGCTGCCGAGCGAGGTGAGGTCGAGACCCGAGACCGTGAAGGTCGCCTCGGCGCCGCGGGACACCTCGACCGGAACGCCCGTCACCGCGACACCGCGAGCGGTGAAGTCCGGGGCGAGGTCGGGGTGAGTCGTGAGGTACGCGATCCAGCCGTCGCGGTCGATGAGACCGGAATCACGCGCGTCGGTTCCCTCGTCGAACACCGTGAACGCGTCACCTCCCGACAGCAGGAAGCTGAACGAGCCCACCCGGTATGACGCGGCCGGGTCGACCGGCGTCCCGTCGATCCACACGCCGGTGATGCGCTCGCCCGGGGCGCGCGTGGCGTCGTAGGTGTAGCGGACGTTCTCCGACACGCTCAGCGACAGCGTCGCCGCACGGCCCGCCGCATCGCCCCACTGCTGCTCGAGCAGACGACGCAGCTGGTCGCCGGTCAGGCTCGTCGTCCCCAGGTTGTTCACGAACGGCAGCACCGCGTTGGCCTCGGCGAACGTGATGACGCCGTCGTCGCCGCGGAGCAGCTCGGCGCGCAGACCACCCGGATTCACGACGGTGAGGTCGGCCTCGCCGCGGACGGGATCGGCGAGGGTGTCGAGCAGGGCGTCGGCGACGAGGTTGCCGAGAGCGGACTGCTTTGAGCGGTCATCGCGCTGGCCGCCCGTGTAGACGCCGTCGACGTACGCTCCGCCGAGGAAGGCCGTGGTGATGTCAGCCGCGACCGACCCCACCGGCCGCGAGCCCACGCGGTCGGCCTCGGCGAGGGCGCGGTCGACGATGTCGGCCACCTCGGCGACGCGCGGATAGGTCGCGATGAGTTCGGCATCCAGGGCCGCGCTGTTCTCCGCGGTCTGCTCGTCGTCGTCCTCGACCACCTCGGCCTCAAGGCGCGGGACGTTGCGGGCCTCGTGCGCGACGACCTCGCGGCTCGCGCGATCGATCGTCAGGACGACCTGACCGATGTTCTCGCCGTAGTTGCCGGTCTGCAGAACGGGACGCGTGCCCTCCCCGCCCGGGATCGGGGCGTCCCACGCGTACTCCTCGTGCGTGTGACCGGTGAAGATCGCGTCGACATCGGCATCCGTCTCCGTCACGATGCGCGCGAACGCTCCGCCCTGCGCGAGCGCCTGGTCGAGCGTGGTGCCCGAAGCGTCGCCCTGCGGCGCCCCTTCGTGGTACTCGGCGACCAGGACGTCGACCTGGTCACGGATCTCCGCGACCACTCGGTTGACCTCGGCGACGGGCTCGCGGAACTCGAGGCCTGCGATCCCCTCGGGGCTGACCAGCGAGGCGGTCTCCTCGGTGACCGCGGCGACGATTCCGACCTTCAGGCCGTTCACCTCGACGATCTCGTACCCGGGGAGCAGCGGCTGGCCGTCGCGGTAGACGTTCGCGCCGAGGTACGGGAACGCCGCCCGCTCGGTCACACGCCCGGTGAGGTCGTCGGTGCCCTTGTCGAACTCGTGGTTTCCGACTCCGGATGCCGCGAGCTCGAGCGCGTTGAGGACGTCGATGGTGGGGGCGTCGTCGGCGTTGGCCGAGGCGAACAGCGAGGCGCCGATGTTGTCGCCGTTGGAGAGGAAGAGCGACCGGCCGTCACCCTTCTCCGCGCGCAGCTGCTCGATCGTGCCGGCGAATTTCACGGTGTTGTCGTCGATGCGCCCGTGGAAGTCGTTGATGTTCAACAGGTTGAGCTCCGTCGTTCCCGACAGGTCGAGGCCCACGACCACCGGGTCGTGGTCGCTCGATCGGTAGGGAGACGCGTCGTAGAAACTGCGGACGTTGGCGTTGTAGCGGCTGTACTCGAGAGCGAGAGCCTCACCGGCGTTGATGTTCCAGATGTCGGTGCCGGTGACGAGCTCGCGCGCGGCCGGCGAGGCGAGCACGTGGTCGAGCGAACCGGACTGGCCGCTGAACGAGTAGGTGTACTTCCCCGTGTCGGTGCCCAGGTCGATGAAGCCCGCGTCGCGGAGCACCTCGAGCGGGTCCTCCTGCGTGTAGGCGTTGAAATCGCCGAGCAAGAACACGGCGCCGCCATCGACGGTCTTCGCGCGCTCGTCGGCGAAGGCGACGAGCGCCTGCGCCTGGCGCACGCGGTCTCCGTTGAAGGCACCCTGGTCTCCGGCGGCGTTGTCGCCCTCGGCGGCCGGATCGCTGTCGCTCTTCGACTTGAAGTGGTTCACGATCGCGACGAACGCCGCCTCGTCGCTACCCGCGGGCGCGAACGCCTGAGCGAGCGGCTGACGGGCGTTGGCGAAGGCCGGGTCGTCGAGGATGACGCTGTCACCGACCGGGCTGACGGCCGCCTTCTTGTAGATGAAGGCGGTGCGGATGACGTCCTCCGACGCCGGCAGGGCGGTCGGGGACGGCACGAAGGCCCACGCGGCCTCGCCCAGGTCGGCGTTGAGCGCGTCGACGAGCGTCGACAGCGCCTCGTCGCGGGGCTTGCCGAGCGCCGCGGAGTTCTCGATCTCCTCGAGTGAGACGACCTCGGCCTCCATCGCGTTCAGCGCCGCGACGATCTTCGCCTGCTGACGCTGGAGATTCTCGTCGTTCGCCGCTCCACGCGGCCCGGGCTCCGGGCACCGGTTGGCGGTGATCGGGTTTCCCTCGCGGTCGGTGTAGACCGAGTCGCAGCCGACGTCCTCGGCCGTGGTGGTGAAGTAGTTCAGCACGTTGAAGCTCGCGAGCTGCACCGTGCCGCCGACGTCCGCGGGGTGCGCGGTGCGCGTGTTCGCGAACGTCGCGGGCTGCACCGTGGCGGCGTTGTCGACGGTCAGCTGCTCGGTGGGCTGGAACTTCCAGGCGTCATTGCGGAAGTCCAGGACGACCGGCCGCGTGAACGTCACGGGAGCGCCGACGCGCACGGGGTCGGTGAGCGAGAGGTACGGCAGCGGGACGTCGGTGGCCGAGCGCTGGAAGTTCAGCGAGGCCCCGTCGTCGAGCACCACGGCGCGAGCGGCGTTGTCGGCGACGACCTCGTCGAACTGGGGCGTACCCGGGCGGGCGACCTCGGTGGGCGCGAGAAGTGGCGTGGTCCCGGCGGCGAGACCGACCTCCGCGTACTGGCCCGTGATGTAGGTGTTGGTGACGGTGAAATCACCCTGCGGCGCGAGGAGCATGCCCTCGAAGCGCTCGCGCTCCTCGTCGGTGCGCGGCCAGTCGACCGTGGCCGGGGTGACCGGTTCGGCCTGCTCGGTCAGGACGGTGACGAGGTCGGCATCCGACGAGATCTGGGTGAGCCCGTTGTACTCCCCCGCCGTTCCGGTGACCTCGACGTAGTCGCCGACGGCGACTTCGGCCACGGCGCGCGCGCCGTAGACGAAGAGAGCATCGGATGCCACGTGCTCCGCGCCCAGCTCGCCACCGGTTCCGGCGGTCTGGACGAAGAAGCCGTTGTAGCCGCCGGTCGGGTACGCGGCGGTGACGACTCCGCGGGTGGTGACGGTCTGGCCGTCGAGCGGGGTGGCGTCACCCTCGCCCTGGATCTCGCGGATCGGGGTGATGTCGGCCGCGGCCGCCACGGCCGGGGATTCCGGAGCGGCGACGGCCGGAGCCTCGACGTCCGGGGCCTCGACGTCCGGGGCCGCGGTCTCCGGCGCGGCGGTCTGCGCCGCCTCGGGCGCGGCGGTCTGGGCAGCGTCGGGCGCCACGGTCCGCGCCGCATCCGGCGCCGCGTTCTGCGCCGTGTCGGGCACCGCGGGCGGGGCGAGGGGGGCCGCCGTGGCGGCGGGGGCGACGAGGGCGGAACCGAGAAGGGCGGCGGCGACGGCAGCGCTCAGCGCTGTCGCGGTGCGGCCCGAGGGTCGCCGAGAAGGCACGGGTGACATGGGTCTCCTGCGAATCCGACGAACATCGTCGGGTGGGGGGATCGACGGGGGGTCTCTTCGACCGTAGACGACCTCATCAGGAATTCCCAGGGTTCTTTCGTTGCCATCGTGTGAACACGTCGTCCAACGAAAGAAGGTCCGGATGCCAGTGGCATCCGGACCTTCTGAATCGCGTTGCTGCGACCGTGAAGCGAAATTACTTCAGGGTCACCGAAGCGCCGGCCTCCTCGAGGGCAGCCTTGGCCTTCTCGGCGGTCTCCTTGTTCGCGCCCTCGAGCACGGCCTTGGGAGCACCATCGACGACGGCCTTGGCCTCGCCGAGGCCGAGCGAGGTGAGCTCGCGGACGACCTTGATGACCTGGATCTTCTTGTCGCCGGCGGCCTCGAGGACGACGTCGAACGAGTCCTTCTCCTCGGCCTCTTCGGCGGGGGCAGCGCCACCGGCGGCGGGGCCGGCAACGGCCACGGGGGCAGCAGCGGTGACGTCGAAGGTCTCCTCGAACGCCTTGACGAACTCGGACAGCTCGATGAGCGTGAGCTCCTTGAACGCGTCGAGCAGCTCTTCGGTGCTGAGCTTAGCCATGTTGTATCTCCTTGAT